>Ga0115569_10000173_pt1 | contig 51478 bp, 40 predicted proteins | sample COGITO_mtgs_1205_2_FD_87295 | JGI IMG/M metagenome (GOLD analysis project Ga0115569, IMG submission 87295) | Pelagic marine microbial communities from North Sea - COGITO_mtgs_120503 | ecosystem: Environmental > Aquatic > Marine > Epipelagic | place: Germany:Helgoland, sampling site Kabeltonne... | reverse complement strand
CTTTAAAATATTTAATTTTTTTAATGTCTAATTGTGGAAAAAAATTAAATGAGGTTTGTTAGGCAGGCAAAGGGAATTTCAGTAAGTAAAAAGATTGGACAGGTTTTAATATTCGTTATAATCGAAATCATCAAAATTACCGAATTCATTATCAATATCATCATCATCACCAAATCCATCATCCATTTTTTCTGCAATAAATTCTTTTTTTGGAGTTTCACTTGGCACTTCACCGACAGTCAATATTATTTGAGGCAAGTTATCGTTATTTTCGGTAGAAATTTCAATTACCTCTGTGTAAAATGTCCACATTTTTAGAAAATCATAAACATAAATTAACTTGTTGTTTTGTTTAGATAAAGTTTCATTTAAAATACAAGTTTGCATAGAAATACCCTCACCAACTTCCTCCATGCTAAACAATGGAATTTCTTCAAATTGATTCCATTCATCATCTGTTTTGTAAAAAGATGCCATCTCTTTTCCTCCAAAACCAAAGGCTTTAGCGATTGTTGAATGTAAATTTTCTAAATTTATATTATCATTAACTAAAATAGTTCTGATTACATCTTCTTTTGTGTCTAGAATTACCCGTATTTTGTACATAAAATCGTTTAATTTTTCTGTTGCAAAAATACAAAATTTTATATGTACTTTTACCATATAATCGAAATGATATGGATACAACTGCTGTTTTAAAAAAGTTTAATGAGTATTCTAAAGGGACTTTAATGGAAACTCTTGATATTGAATATATTGCTCTCGGTACTGATTTTTTAACAGCAAAAATGCCTGTAAATTTTAAAGTTCATCAACCTTATGGGCAATTGCATGGAGGTGCAACTGCAGCTTTAGCAGAGAGTGTTGGGAGTGCAGCTTCAAATTTTTTTATAGATACTAAAAGTAAATTTATTAACGGAATTCAGTTGTCTATAAATCATATTAAAAGCAAAAGAGAAGGTGTTGTTTTTGCTACAGCAAAGAATATTCATAAAGGGAAAACCACTCATTTATGGGAAATTACTATTGTTGACGAAAACAATAATTTAATTTCTGTTGCAAAAATGACAAATATCGTTCTAACAAAAAAATAATTTAAACTTCACATTGAATATCATTTTTAATAGAATAGAAGAAAACTTTCAAAGGTCGATGCCTTTTGTAGCTTATAGAAAACCTAATTCTTCTGAAATATCCGGACTGTTTTTAGAGGACGACACTCTTTATTTTACAAATGATTTTACAGAGAGTGGTTTTATTTTTTCTCCCTTCGATAGCGAGGAAAAATCAGTTTTATTACCAATAGAGAAATCCGAATTTATTAGAGAAAAGTTTCAGATAGAAGAAAAATTTCTTGTTAAAAATGATGTTAAAGTTGATGAGTTACATAAAGAAAAACACATTCGTCTTGTAGAAAAAGCACTCGATGAAATAAACAAGAATCACCTAAAGAAAGTCGTAGTTTCTAGACAAGAAGAGGTTCTATTAGATAGTTTTGATTTGTTAACTACATTTAAAAAATTGTTAAATAACTATGTAAATGCCTTCGTTTATGTGTGGTTTCATCCGAAAATTGGTTTGTGGTTCGGTGCCACTCCAGAAACGTTACTGACTATTTCTGATTATCATTTTACTACAATGTCTTTGGCGGGAACTCAAGTTTATGCCGACACTAAAGAGGTTTTTTGGAAATCTAAAGAATTAGTGGAACAGCAATTAGTGACTGATTTTATTAAAAATCAATTAAAACCAATATCAAGTAATTTAAAAATTGATAAAACAGAAACTGTAAAAGCTGGAAATATTTTACACTTAAGAAGTAGGATAGAAGGTGATTTAAATAAAAATTCGAATTTAAAAGAGTTGATTCGTAAATTACATCCAACACCGGCAGTTTGTGGACTTCCAAGAGAAAAATCAAAAAATTTTATCATTCAAAATGAAAATTATAAAAGAACTTATTATACTGGTTTTTTAGGGGAATTAAATTATCAAAATAAAAATTCATCTCTCTTTGTGAACTTGAGGTGTATGAATATTGAGGAGAAAATAGCTTTTATTTATGTTGGGGGTGGAATTACAAAAGAGAGTAATGCTAAAAAGGAATGGAAAGAAACCATCGCCAAAAGTAAAACAATGAAAAAAATACTATAAACGATTAAAAAAAAAGAACCAAAAGTATAAAACTTTTGATTCTTGATGTGTAAAATTAATTTGAATTAAAATTATTTTAAGTAATGGTATATCTGTTTTTAAATAGAGATAAGCTAAAAAAAAACAGTGTTTGACTATTAAATGTCTTCAAAAGAAACATCTGTAAAGCTTTCAGCCGATTTAGTTTCATCTTTAGATTCCTCTTCCTTTTTAAAATCTTTTTGATGACGCTCGCTAATTACTTCGCTACCTTTTTCGTTTAAAATATAATCAGTTGCTTTGCCTAACATTTCCTGAAAATCAGTAAAATCTTCTTTGTACAAATAAATTTTGTGCTTTTGGTAATGAAAACTTCCATCATCATGCGTAAACTTTTTACTCTCTGTAACAGTTAAATAATAATCATCTGCCTTTGTGGCTCTTACATCAAAAAAGTAAGTTCTTCTTCCTGCTCTTAGTACTTGTGAAAAAATTTCCTCTTGTTCAACTCTATCTGCTCTCTCTGCCATAATTCTTTTAAATAGATATTATAAAATATTTGTTATTGGTAACAAATCTAATAAAATATTTAATGTAGCAATGTTAAAGATTAAATTTCTTTTTCTAAAAGTTGTTGGTCATATAAATATTTATAATAACCATCTTGCATTATTAGTTGATTGTGAGTTCCTTGTTGAGTTATTTCACCCTCATCTAAAACTATAATTTTGTCAGCATTTTTGGCTGATGAAACTCGATGACTAATAATAAAAGTGGTGATTTTCTTAGAAATTCTCTCTAAATTTGATAATATTTTTTCTTCAGTTTCTGTGTCAACAGCTGATAAACAATCATCGAAAATTAAGATTTTAGGATTTTTAATTATTGCTCTTGCAATTGAAACTCGCTGTTTTTGTCCGCCCGAGAGTGTTACGCCGCGTTCACCTAAAATGGTTTTATATCCATTCGTAAAATTGATAATATTTTTATGGACATCAGCATTTTGTGCTGCGGCAATAATTTCTTCCTCTGTAGCATCTTTTTTACCAAACTTAATATTATCTTCTATATTTTCAGAGAATAAAAAAGGATCTTGAGGTACAAATCCGATTTGACTTCTAACATCATAAAGGTTAGCTTCTTCTATTGGTTTTTCATCTAATAGAATTGTTCCTGTTGTTGTGTCATATAATCTCGAAATAAGTTCAATAATTGTAGATTTACCAGAACCTGTTTTTCCAATTATAGCTACTGTTTCTCCTGATTTTATCGAAAAATTAATGTTTTTTAAAGCAGTAATATTTGTATCATCGTAAGTGAAAGTAACATCTTTAAAAGTAATATTTCCTTTTAATTCTGTTGGCGAGGTGCAAGAGTTCTTAATTTCTGGTAATTGTTGTAAAAATTCATTAATTCTTGCCTGAGAGGCTTCTGCCTGCTGAACCATAGAAGTTACCCAACCAACCACTGCTACTGGCCAAGTAAGGATATTAACGTATAACATAAATTCAATAATTGTTCCTATTTGAATTTCATCATTTATGTATTGTTTTCCTCCCACATAAATGACAATAATATTACTAATACCAATTAATAAAACCATTAAAGGGAAAAATAGAGCGTTTGCTTTTTGAAGGTGTATATTTTTTTCTTTGCTTTGGTCAGCTATTTTGTCAAAATCTTTTATTATTAAGACTTCAATTCCGTAAGATTTTACAACATTAATCCCAGAGAAAAACTCTTGATTAAAGGTTGTTAATTTAGATAAATACTCTTGAACAATAGAACTTCTTTTATGTATTACTTTACTCAAAACAAAGATTGAAATGGATAATAATGGAAAAGGAATTAAGGTGTACATCGTTAGTTTTACATCAATACTAAGCATTTGTGTAAAACCAACTGTAAATAATACTATCATATTCATGCTGTACATAATTGCTGGTCCAGCATACATCCTAACTTTGGATACATCTTCAGAGATTCTATTCATTAAGTCACCCGTTCTATTCTTTTTGTAAAAATTAAGCGATAAACGTTGGTATTGTTGATAAATTTCGTTTTTGAGATCAAACTCAATTAATCTAGAAGTAACAATAATGGTTTGTCTCATTAAAAAGGTAAGAAATCCAGATAATATGGTAACACCAATAATGATAAGTATATTTAATAATAGATCGTTATTAATTTCCTCTAAATCTGTGACAATTCCTTTTTGGTAATCTTCAACAATATTTAATGAATTACCTATAATTTGAGGTATTTTTAAAGCTAAGAATTTTGCGGAAAAGGTCATTAAAATACCGATTATTAATCGCCATTTATATTTATAAAAGTATTTATTTATGTGCTGGAGTTCTCTCAACTAATATTTGTTTTTAAAAAATAAAATTACGTTTACTATTACGTTTGCAACTTTTTTTGCTTATTAAATAATAGCACGAAGATACAAGTTTAAGAGCAAAATTAATTCTTAAAAAAGAATTAAAAACTTGATAGGATAAAACTAAAATAATACTATTTTTGCATCGCAATTTATACATAAGTTCTTTAGATAATGATAAACAGAAGACATATTAGAGTAAAAGTAATGCAGTCGGTATATGCTTTGTTACAATCTCACAATGATGACATCATTAGAGAAGAAAAATTTTTAAAACATAGTATATTAAAAATGTACGATTTGTATGTGTTGAACATACAACTTCTAGTAGAAGTACAAAAATTAGCAGCTAAAAAAATTGCGCTTTCAAAAAAGAAGATTCTTGCGACTAAAGAAGATTTAAACCCAAACAATAAATTATTAAATAATAAAGTAATTAATACTTTCGCAGAAAGCATCAGTGTAGAAAGTTATGTTGAGTTAAATGGTTTGAACAATTGGGCTGAAAACGAAGAGTATGTTAGAATTATTTATGATGAATTACAAAAAAGTGACATCTATAAAAAATATTTAGATACTCAAGATAATTCTTATAAAGTTGATAAAGCTTTTGTTTTAGATTTCTTCAAAGAAATTATTGCTCCAAATGATAAATTAGGAGATTTTTTCGAAGACACAATGATTTCTTGGGTAGATGATATTCCTTTTGTAAATACATGGGTTGTAAAAACATTGAGCAAGCAGAAAGAAGACAAAGCATTTGTTTTAAGTGGACTATATAAGGATAATGATGATGAAGAGTTTGTGTCTAAAATGTTTAGAAAGACTGTTTTAAATCATAAAGACTACGAATTAGATATTGAAGAAAAAACACCAAACTGGGAAACGGAAAGAATCGCAGGAATTGATATGATTATTCTTAAAATGGCAATTTCAGAATTTTTAAATTTCCCATCAATACCAACTCGGGTGACCATTAACGAATACATAGAGATTTCTAAAGATTATTCTACTGAGAAAAGTAGTTACTTTATAAATGGAGTTCTAGATAAGGTTTCAAAAGAATTTATAGAAAATAAAAGAATTGTAAAAATCGGTAGAGGATTACTCTAATTTATTTATTATTTTTACTCAAAATTAAACAATAATGAAAAAAACAACAATTTTATTAGCATTTGTTATTACAGCATCTTTTTTTACATCATGTAAAAATGGAGAAAAAGCAACAGCAAAAATTAACAAAGAAAATTTACAAAAAGCAGTTTCTAGAGATGTAGAAATAAAGAAAGGGACGGCTTTGATATCTTTAGATAAAAAGGTTTATGATTTTGGTACTGTTAACGAAGGAGATATAGTAGAAACTAGTTTTTTTGTTACTAATTCAGGTAAGACAGATTTAGTAATTACAAGAGCGAAAGGATCTTGTGGTTGTACGGTTCCTACTTGGCCCAAAGAACCAATTAAGCCAGGTAAAACAGGCGAGATTAAGGTGAAGTTTAATACAAATGGGAAGCCAAATAGACAGCAAAAAACAGTTACTTTAACTACAAATACAGAGTCTGGTAGAGAGGTATTAACAATAAAAGGTTCTGTTACACCAAAAGCAAAAAAATAATTATGTACACTGTAATTTTTTTACAAGAAGGAGTAGGATCCTTAGCAAATATGTTGCCTTTCTTAGCTATTATTGTTGTGTTTTATTTCTTTATGATAAGACCACAAATGAGTCGACAAAAAAAGGAAAAAGCATTTCAATCTGAAATAAAAAAAGGAACAAAAGTGGTTACTTCCAGTGGAATTCACGGTAAAATATCAGAAATTAATGTTGCTGATAACACAATTACTCTTGAAACAGGAGCAGGGAAAATTAAGTTTGAAAACTCTGCAATTTCTATGGAGTTGAGTAAAAAATATTCAGCACCAGCAAAAAAATAAAAATTTAGACTTTAAAATATGAGGTGAGCATTGTCTTTTAAGATAGTGCTCACTTTTTTGTTCACGAGCTTTTGTGTAGATTGCATAAAAATCTTTCACCACATTGAGAAATAATAAAAAAATATCAAAAAGTTTTATGGGTTTTCTGATAGCATCGGTTTTAATATGGATGCTAATTACTTTATCGAAAGAATACACCGCTACTTTGCGTTTTCCTTTAAAGTATTCCGATTTTCCTCAAGATAAATTATTACAAAAAGAACCTTTATCAGAAATAGATGTTATCGTAAAATCGTCTGGTTTTAATATTTTAAAATCACGGTTGTCCGATAAAAATTTAGTTTTCAATGCTAAAAGTTTGAATAAAAAATCTTCTAGTCAGTATTATTTTTTAACGAGAAATCAATTTAAATCAGTTCAAAAACAATTACAATCAGGTGTTCAGTTGCAAGAAATTTCGTTAGATACAATCTTTTTAGATTTAGGAAGTTTAATCTCTAAAAAAGTTCCTTTAAAGCCAAATTTAGAAATCAACTATCATATTGGTTATGATATTTTAGAATCAGTTTCTATGGATCCAGACAGTATTTTAATCTCTGGACCGAAAGGTCAAATAGAAAACATAAAAATAATTAATTTAGAGTTATTAAAGTTAGAAGATGTAAAGTCTGATTTTTCTAAAAATGTTAAAATTATACTACCAGAAAACACGGGTAATATAAAATTGAATTCAAAATTTACTAAAATTAGTGGAGAAGTAGAAAAGTTTACTGAGGGCACTTTTAAAATATCTTTTAAAGTATTGAACCTTCCTAAAGATATTAATCTGACTACTTTAAACAAAACGATTGAAGTTGTTTTTGTGGTGGCACTTTCTAATTTCGATAAAGTGAATAAAGACTTTTTTGAGGTTGTGTGTGATTACAATATTGCTAAAGAAAACAAGCTTAATTACTTAATACCAAAAGTGACTGTAAACTCTCGCTTAATCAAAAGTTTTAAAGTAATACCAAACAAAATAGATTTTTTAATTCAGAAATAAGATGATCGTTGGTTTAACAGGCGGAATAGGAAGTGGCAAAACCACAGTTGCAAATATTTTTGCACAATTTGATAGTGTCATTGTTTATAATTCAGATTCTGAAGCTAAAAAAATAATGGAGTCTTCGTCGATAATCAAGTCTAAAATTATTGGAGTATTTGGTCAGAAATCATACGAAAATAATCAATTAAATAAACCCTTTATCGCGAGTATTGTTTTTAACGATAAGATTAAGTTAGGAAAGTTAAACGCAATTGTGCATCCAGAAGTAAAAAAACATTTTCAACAGTTTGTTATTCAACATAAAAATAAAGATTACATTGTTTACGAAAATGCCATTCTTTTTGAAAGTAGGAGTAATTTAAATTGTGATATTATTATTTCTGTTTATACACCCTTAGAGCTCCGAACAGAAAGAGTAATGTTAAGAGATAAAAGCTCTCGATCAGCTGTAGAGGCTAGAATAAAAAATCAATGGTTAGAAGAAAAAAAGTTACTACAATCTAATTATCTAATATGTAATATTGATAGTAATAAAACTCATTTTCGGGTTATTGATATTCATAATATTTTAACAAAAAAAATCAGTAGATTTAATTAAATTCAATTTTTTTGTTAAAATAATCATAAAATGCAATTAAAATAGATAAATTATATAGAAAAAGATAAATTCAACCTCTGAAATCATTAACTTTGATTTTCATGAGTAAGAAAGTATTTGTTATTATAGTTGCATTAATGAGTATTTCTTTAATAGGGATTATTTTAGTACAATTATATTGGATTGATAACGCTGTTAAAAGTAAAAAAGCACAATTTAAGAATGAGGTTCAAAAATCTTTAGGAAGTGTTTCACAAAAAATTATTTCAAAAGAAGAATTAGAGTTTGAAAAGCAAATCGAAAATCTTATCAAGGATAAGGTCATAGCAGATAATGCTCAAATTAAAAATTATCTTTTTCAACAAATGGATACCGCCACAAAGCAACGTTTTACTTTTGGGGCAACTATTTTGGAAGAAAACTTTAAATTACCTACAGATTTTTTAGATAATGATACTATTATTTTCAAAAGAGTTTCTGGAAAGAAAGATTTTTTTCAATCAAAATTAATAAAGGGTGTCGACAATATTTTTACAACTATTGATGAAAATAGGTTCTCTTTTCAAAAACGATTGTCATCCATAGAAAGAGCGCAGTTTTCTGAATTTTTAAGAGATGTAAATAGTAAAAAGCCAATATATCAAAGAATTAGTAACAGAGAATTAAAATCTATTATTAAAAAAGAATTAACAAAAAGAAATGTTGATTTAGATTTTAAATATGGTGTATATAGCAAGGATGGTTTAGCAACAAAACTAAAATCTGGTTATTATACAATTAATAAAAAAGAAAGTTATCAATATCCCTTGTTTTTTAACACGAACGGTGATGTGGATTATGAGTTGTTTCTGACTTTTCCTGCTGAAAAGAATCACATACTTTCAGGAATTTCAAATATTTTATCACTCTCTTTGTTTTTTATTTTAATTATAATAATTGCTTTTTCAAGTTCTCTATATCAATTAATTAGACAAAAAAAGATATCAGAAATTAAAACTGATTTTATAAATAATATGACACATGAATTTAAAACTCCAATCGCTACTATAAATCTAGCTTTAGATTCTATAAAGAATCCTAAGGTAATAAGTGATGGGGATAAAGTTCTTCGTTATGTACAGATGATTAGAGATGAAAACAAAAGAATGCACTCTCAAGTAGAGAATGTTTTAAGAATCTCTAGATTAGAAAAAAATCAAGTAGAAATTAGTAAGGAAAATATTGATATGCACGACATAATCGACGATGCAATATCTCATACTAGCTTACTGATTTCGGATAGAAATGGAAGTTTAGACACCTATTTTGAAGCAATTACGGCAGAAGTTGCAGGAAGTCAATTTCATTTAACAAATGTAATTGTGAATATAATAGAAAATGCTTTGAAATATTCAGATGGATCTCCGAAAATTGAAGTATATACAGAAAGTGCCAATAAATTTTTCATATTAAAAATAAAGGACAAAGGAATAGGAATGAGCAAAGCTGTTCAGAAAAATGTTTTTTATAAATTTTATAGAGAGCAAAAAGGGAACATACATGATGTTAAAGGTCATGGACTTGGTTTAGCCTATGTAAAAAAAATAGTTGAAAGGCATGATGGTTCAGTTCTTGTAGAAAGTGAAAAAGGAGTAGGAAGTACATTTACGGTAAAATTACCTTTAATCTAAAAAAATAACAATGGGAAGCAAAAAAATATTATTAGTTGAAGATGATCCTAATTTTGGAACAGTTTTAAAAGATTATTTATCATTACATGATTATAATGTTACGCACGCAAAAGATGGTATAGAGGGTTTAATCATGTTTAAGAACAGTGATTATGACCTTTGTATATTAGATGTAATGATGCCTCGTAAAGATGGTTTTTCATTGGCACAAGACATTAGAGGAACAAATAAAGAAGTTCCAATTATTTTTTTAACTGCCAAAACTTTAAAAGAAGATGTTCTAAGAGGATATTCTGTGGGTGCAGATGATTATCTAAATAAACCTTTTGATTCAGAAGTATTGTTGCACAAAATTAAAGCAATTCTTCAACGAAAAGATATAGATAAATCTACAGAGTCAGAACAATTTGAGTTTAAAATAGGTAGTTTTTTCTTTAATTCTAAATTAAGACACTTATCTGTTGGGGAAGAGGGGGAGCCAGTAAAACTCTCACCAAAAGAAAGTAAATTGCTTCGCATGTTAGCGATTCATAAAAACGATTTAATGCCGAGAGAATTAGCTCTGACGAAGATTTGGAGAGATGATAATTATTTTACTTCAAGAAGTATGGATGTTTATATTGCAAAACTTCGTAAATATTTAAAACCAGATGAATCTGTAGAGATTCTAAATATTCACGGTGAAGGATTTAGAATGGTAGATAACTCCTAATAAAAATAACTTCCTAAAAAAAACTCGGCATAATTGATAATTGTGTTGAGTTTTTGTATTTTTAATGTATGGCTGAATTTATCAAAATCTATAATGATAATCCTAATCAAGCGGCAATAGATAAAGTTGTTGCTGTCTTAAAGCGCGGTGGGTTGGTAATTTACCCTACAGATACTGTTTATGGCCTTGGTTGTGATATTTCTAATAACAAAGCTTTAGAAAAGATTGCCCAGATAAAAGGAGTGAAACTACAAAAAGCTAAATTTTCTTTTATTTGTAATAATTTAAGTCATTTGTCTGATTATGTAAAGCAAATAGATAGTGCTACTTTTAAAATTCTTAAAAAAGCATTACCTGGTCCTTATACTTTTATTCTTCCAGGAAGCAATAACTTGCCAAAAGTGTTTAAAAAGAAAAAAGCGGTAGGTATTCGTATTCCCGATAACAATATCACAAGAACTATAGTAGAGAGTTTGGGAAACCCAATTGTAACGACATCGATTAGAGATGATGATGAGGTTTTAGAATACACGACTGATCCAGAACTAATTTTCGAAAAGTGGGGAAATGTTGTTGATGTTGTAATTAATGGTGGTTATGGTGATAATCAAGCATCAACAGTTATCGATTTTACAGAAGGCTACCCTGAAGTTGTTAGAGAAGGTAAAGGAAGTTTAGATATTTTGTAATGCCAAAAAATTGAATTATTTACTTTTATTAATGATCTGCTTGATTTAAACACAATGATGAAAGAATGTGCGAAGTCATTTAAATAGAAAGAAGTTTAAAAGATAATTACTTTAAGTTTTTAAATTCTTTTCTCCCTAAAACAAAGTATTGCCAAACAACACTTATGTGTCGATAATAGTTTTGTTTTTTCGATACTTTTTTGCGCTTATTAAGAGATTTATTAAAATTTTTATAAAAACTAAAATGTGCCTTAATGATTGCTAAGCTGTGGATCGGCCTTAATTCAAATATAAACTTTAATCCTGCAACTCCATCTAAAATTAAACGTGAAATTAACACGAATAAAAACCATTTTTTTGGAACATTCTTCGCTACATTTATTAGACTATTTCTAAAGTTTAAAAATGTTTTGTGAGGATTAGTTTCTTTTAAAGTAGCACCGCCTACATGATAAACTTTAGATTTCCCCACATATTTAACTTGGTAGCCATTGTTTTGGGTTCGCCAACATAAATCAATTTCTTCTTGATGTGCAAAATAATCTTCGTCAAAACCTTTTAGTTGATGGTATACCTCAGAGCGTATAAATAAACAAGCACCTGAAGCCCAAAAAATATTGGTTGTATCATTAAACTGACCTTTGTCAGTTTCTAAAAAATTAAAAACGCGTCCTCTACAATAGGGGTAACCAAATAAATCGATATAACCACCAGCAGCTCCTGCGTATTCAAACCTTGTTTTATCTTTAAAATCTAATAATTTTGGTTGAGCAATAGCTGTTTTTTCTTCCGTCTCAAAAACATCTATTATTGGTTTTAACCAATTTTTAGTAACTTCAACATCAGAATTTAACAAGCAGTAAATATCTACATTAATAAATTTCAATGCATCATTATAGCCTTTTGCATAACCTCCATTAACCGTGTTTTGTACAATTTTAATTGAAGGGTAGTTTTTTTGGATAAACTCTATAGAAGAATCTGTAGAAGCATTATCTGCTATATAAATGACAGCTTCTTCCGAACTAAAATTCACGATCGATGGCAAGAACTGCTCTAACAGTTTTTGACCATTCCAATTTAATATGACGATTGCTATTTTCAAACGCGCAAATTTACATTTTAAAAGTTACTTTACTTCTAAATTATTCTTAATATATCATGAATTTTTGATATTATACGAACGATTGTTCCGACTAATTATATATCCATTTTAATAATTGGATTTGAATTATGTTATACTTAATTCATGACGAAATATTACAGATATTTAGGAATGTCTTTCAAGAAAATATAGGTTTCTTTCTTAAAATCCATTTTGCAATAAAAATGCTCTAATCCATTGGTTACGATTAAATAATTAGCTTTTAATTTTAAATTATAACGTGCAATTTGATCAAAAGTATCTTGTGTAATCTTAATAGAAGGTGCTTTGCATTCAACAATAATTTCATGATTTCCTTCATTATTAAAAACTAAAATATCTGTTCTTTTTTTACGATTATTGATAATTAATTGTTTTTCTAAAGCTATTAATGAAATTGGATACTTCTTTTCTTCAATTAAAAAACAAACATAATGTTGCCGAACCCATTCTTCTGGAGTTAGTACCACATATTTTTTTCTCAATTTATCAAAAATAAGCGTCTTATTTTCGCTACTTTTGAGTTTGAAATTGTAAGTTGGTAGATTGAGTCTTTGCATCAATCAAAAGTAAGAAAATGAACGAGATAAGAAACATTGTTTCAGAGATAAAGAAAGGAAATATAAAGCCTATCTATTTTTTAATGGGTGAGGAGCCTTATTACATTGATAAAATTTCTGATTTTATTGAAGAAAATGTTTTGGATGAAGCTGAAAAGGGCTTCAATCAGCAGGTTATGTATGGTAGAGATGTTAGTATAGAAGATATTGTTTCTTCAGCAAAACGTTATCCAATGATGGCTGAAAGACAAGTTATTATTGTTAAAGAGGCACAAGATTTAAGTAGAAATATAGAAAAATTACTTTCTTATGCAGAAAATCCACAACCAACTACCGTTTTAGTTTTAAATTATAAATATAAAAAACTAGATAAGCGTAAGAAATTGCACAAAGTAATCGCAAAAACGGGTTTTATTTATGAAAGTAAAAAGATGTATGAGAATCAAGTCTCAGATTGGATTCGTAGGGTTTTAAGCGGGAAAAAATATCAGATAGAACCAAAGGCATCACAAATGTTAGTAGAGTTTTTAGGCACTGATTTAAGCAAAATTTCCAATGAGTTAGATAAGTTAATGTTAATTCTACCGCAAGAAACGATCATAGATGATACTCATATTGAAGATAATATAGGTATTTCTAAAGACTTTAATAATTTTGAGTTACGAAAAGCAGTAGGAGAGAAGGATATTTTAAAAGCGAACAGAATTATAAATTATTTTGCAGAAAACCCGAAAAATAATCCTTTGGTAATGACTATTTCTTTGTTGAATAGTTTTTTTACACAGTTACTTTCTTTTCATGGTTTACAAGACAAATCAAAAAACTCAGTGGCGAAATCTATTGGTGTTAACCCTTATTTTGTTGATGAATATTTTTTAGCAGGAAGAAATTATCCAATGCGCAAAGTAGCACAGGTAATTGCAATTTTGAGAGATGCAGATTTAAAGAGCAAAGGAGTTGGTGCGAGTCAGTCTCAAAAAGATATTTTAAAAGAGTTGTTGTTTAGAGTTTTGCATTAAATAGGTCAGCATATTATATAAAAATAAATTGTGAAACTATTATTGATTCAAACATTAAGAATGTTAAAAAAGTAAATGATTTTTATTCATACGAAATAATAGAGTTTAGAGAGAAACACAATAGTTTTATATAACTTATTATTATATTGATTAATACATAACATTTAAGGAATTTATTTAAAAAAAAAATACAATTGAAAACTATCTCAAAATTTTATTTCCTACTTTTCTTTATATTATTTATTTCAAATTGTAACAAGAAAGATAAAAAATTAAATAAAAAAAGTAATGATTTAATTCATGAAACAAGCCCGTATTTATTGCAGCATGCTTATAATCCGGTGGATTGGAAAGGATGGAATTCCAAGACATTAGAGTTGGCACAAGAAGAAAATAAACTAATTATTATTTCTGTTGGATATTCTGCTTGTCATTGGTGTCATGTAATGGAAGAAGAGAGCTTTGAAAACGATTCTATTGCTAAAATTATGAATGAAAACTTTATCAACATAAAAGTAGATAGAGAAGAAAGGCCTGATGTAGATAAGATATATATGAATGCAGTTCAGTTAATGACAGGAGGAGGTGGTTGGCCATTAAATTGTATTACACTGCCTGATGGAAGACCAATTTATGGCGGAACTTATTTTACAAAAGATCAATGGGCTAAAGTTTTAAATAGCATTTCTAAATTATATAAAGAAGAGCCACAAAAGGCAATTAAGTTCGCAGAGAATTTAACTAAAGGAATTCAAGAGTCTCAATTAATTAAACTAAATAAAGAAGATTCAAACTTTAGTGAAAAAGAATTAACCTCAGCGGTGGATTTATTGAAACTTCAAATTGATACTATTAATGGTGGATTTAAGGGGTCTCCAAAATTTCCAATGCCAAATTCTTTAGACTTTTTACTAAGGTATAATCATCAGTTTAATGATTCATCAATTAAAAAATATCTAAATAAGACATTAACTAAAATTGCTTATGGAGGGATTTATGATCATGTTTCTGGTGGTTTTTCAAGGTATTCTGTTGATGAAAAATGGCATATTCCTCATTTTGAAAAGATGTTATATGATAATGCTCAATTGGTAAGTTTGTATTCTAAAGCATATCTTAAAGATAAGAAGGAGTTATACAAGAATACTGTTATAGAAACATTAGCTTTTATCAAAGAAGAACTAACTGCAGAAAATGGGGCATTTTATTCATCTTTAGATGCGGATAGTAAAAATGCTTTTGGACAAAAAGAGGAAGGTGCTTTTTATGAATGGAAAAAAGAGGAGTTACTGCTTTTGTTAGGAAATGACTATAAGCTTTTTAAGGAGTTTTATAATATTAATGATTTTGGATTTTGGGAGCATGATAAATATGTTTTAATCAGAAAAGAATCGAAAATTGATTTTTCAAAAAAACAAAATTTATCATTAAATGCTTTAGATGTCAAGGTTTCTAATTGGAAAAAAGTTCTAAAAAAAGCAAGAAATAAAAGAAGTAAACCACATTTAGATGATAAAATATTAACATCATGGAATGCTTTAATGTTACAAGGTTATTTAGATGCTTATAGAGCTTTTGGAGACGAGGAGTATTTAGAAATAGCAATTAAAAATGCAAATTTTTTAAATGATAATCAGGTAAGAAATGATTACGGTTTAAATAGAAATTTTAAAAATGGTAAGAGTAATATAAACGGATATTCTGAGGATTACGCAACACTTATAAATTGTTACATCTCTTTATATGAGGTTACTTTAAATCAAAAATGGTTAACTATTTCTAAAAATTTAGTTGATTACCTTTTTACTAATTTTTTTGATAAAAAAACGAAAATGTTTTATTTTACGTCAAAAGAAGACGAAAATTTAATTGCTAAAAAATTTGAAGTTATTGATGGTGTTATTCCTTCTTCAAATTCTATAATAGCGAACAACCTTTTTAAATTAGGTCATTATTATTCTGATGCTAAATACCTGAAAACTTCAGAACAAATGCTTAATAATTTAAAGGGTAATGTTAATACAAACCCTGCCAATTATAGTAATTGGTTAAATTTAATGACCAATTTCACAAAACCATTTTATGAGGTTGTTGTCGCCGGTAATAATGCTAAAGAGATAAATAAGAATTTAATAAATAATTATTTTCCCAATATTTTAATTGCAGGTTCAAATAAAGAAAATAATACATTGCCATTATTGTTAAACAAGTTTAATGATACTGACACTTTTATTTATGTATGCGTAAATGGAACTTGTAAATTACCGCAAACTAATCTTACTAAAGCTTTAAAAAACATAAAAAAATAACTAGTAAAATATTATTAGTTTTCTTTTTAGCGAATAAATAAAAAACAGGAGTTGTTTTAGCTATTCTAATTTAATAAAATTACTTTTTTTGAGAATAAAAAGGAGTTCGTGCGGTTAAAAAAAATCTGTGCAATTTGGATACAAATTTGTTACAAATGGTTAGGGTAGAATTTTATGCTATTCCTATTATTGTGTTCAAATAATATCATATAATGAAACATTACTTTTTTAATTTTATTACATTTTTTATTTCAACTTTTTTAGGTTTTTCGCAAACGAGCTATTTATCTCCGCAGGGAGATGATATCACTGGAGACGGGACTATTATAAGTCCATTTAAAACAATACAAAAAGCAGCAGCTTCATCTACAGAAATACTTCTTTTGGAAGGTGTTTATCAAGAAGAACAAATATTAAATAGTATCAATAATATTGTTATTAAGCCCGCACCTGAGGCAAATGTTGTTTTTAATGGAACAGAGTTAATCACAAGTAATTGGGTACAACATAGTGGTAATATCTATAAAACAACTTTAACTAATGATATTTGGCAGTTATTCATTAATGATGAAGAAAAAGTAATGGCTCGATGGCCAAATACTACCTTTACAGACGATGTAATTTATGATAATGATACATGGGGGCATTCAAAAGGTAATGATGCTGATGGTGTTGTAAATGATTTAACAAACATTTCTGCGCTATCTGAAGAAACAAAAGAATTATCTGATTTTTCAAATTCCGATATTTCAGGAGCAATAATTATTGCTAATTTTAATTCATTTAGAACAAAAGTTAGAAGAGTAAAACCAACAGGCTTAGATATCGCAAATAAAAAGTTTGAATATGAAACAATAGGCAGTGGTTATAAAACTAAACATCATTATTATTTTTTAGAAAAGAAATTAGCATTTTTAGACTCATCAAATGAATGGTTTTATGATAAGTCAACAAAAACCTTATACGCTTGGAGTTCAACAGGAACAGGTTCTGATTTAAATAATGGAAATACCAAAATACGTGGAAAAGTGCAAACTTTTGCGTTAAATTTTACAAACTGTTCTAATGTTATTTTGGAAGGATTTAAGTTTTTTGCAACTACCGTTACTATTCAAAATAGTAGTAATGTCATAATTAAAAACAATGTTTTTAGTTATCCGAACTACTCTAAAAGGATGGTAGATGATCAGATTTCACCCTATAATAACTCTCCTTTAGTTACCAATATAGATCAAAATTTAAGTACGGGAAAATTACATTCAAATGGTCCTAGTAGTAATTGTACTTTTTCCGGAAATGTTTTTGAGTATACAGATGGAGAGGCTTTAATTCTCGCAGGAAACAATCATTTTGTCTCTAACAATTATTTTCATCATATAGACTGGTCATGTGCAGAGACACAAAGTTTAGGTTTGTCTATTTATTCGTCTGGTAAAGATTTAACTTTCGATCATAATATTATGCATACTTTAGGGGCATCCGCTACTTTAAACCTTGGCGAAAGAGCAAAAGTATTATATAATGATATCTCTAATACTGGTTTAGGTCAAAGTGATGGTTCTATTGTACAAATTACTAAAGGAATTGTTGAGGGCTCAGAAACAGCTTACAATTGGTTACACGACACAGAAAAATATGGTTTTAGATTTGATGCCGTTTCTGGAGATGCGGGAAACGCAGGAAAAGAAGGGCTCGCTCATCATAATGTAATATGGAATCTTGGTAAAGATGGTTTCGGAGGTATTGGGATGATGATTAAAGGAGATCAACAAGAAATTTATAACAATACTGTTTTTAATTGCGATAAAACGGATATTTTAATTATTGATGAGGGAGGTATTACAAATTTAGATACTTATACTAAAAATAACGCAGCTGATATAATTTCTAATCATAGAACAAGCGATGTTTCTAGCTCAAATGATATTCCTGGTTTTACTTCATTTAACTATTCTTTATTTAATGACCATTCTAACAATAATACAGCAACAATAGACCCTTTGTTGACGAAATCTGTTGACGGTATTTACGATAAAAATAATGTTATTGCTAATCGAAGTGCTTATAATTTTATGCCAAATAGTAGCTTGTTAGAAAATAGTGGAACTATAATTAATACTATTACGAATCCAATAGTAAGTCATCCAAATGTTTTAACAAGAGATATTACAAAGGGTTTTCAAGGAAGTAATCCAGATATTGGGGCTTACGAAGTGGGGGCAGCTCATTGGATTCCTGGAATTGATTTTACACCAACACTATACCCATGGACTTGGCCAGATGATTCAGCACTAAATACAATTGAGGTAAATGATAATCAATTGTTAGGGTTAGATATATATCCTAATCCTGTGTCCCATATTTTAAATATTACTGCTGGAAGCAATATTAAAAATATTATTATTTATAACATAAATGGTAAAAAATTAATGACCTTAAATGTTAATAAAAATAGGGATTCTATCGATATTTCTAATTTAGTTTCAGGTATTTATTTTGTGTATTATCAATTAAATAATACTTCTGGTGTGACGAAATTTATTAAATATTAAGGAAATTAAATTTCTAAAAATTAAACGTTCAAGTTAATTTTTGAGCGTTTTTTTATGTGTTCTATTCTGTAAACTTTAATTATAAAATTTCAGATAAATTGAATCCATATTAAACAAGGTATAACAGATATTAAATTTATTTCTAAAGTAGGAGGTATAAATATATTTTAGATCGTATTACTAATTTTTATTGAAGTTTTAATATGGGAACTTTGTTTAATTATTAAAGAGATAAAAAATGAAAATTTTTGACTGTAAAAAGAATAAATTATAACTTCTTTCTGTTCGAGGAATCTCTTACTAAAAGATCTACGTCTAATATTTTCTTAGTAAGTGTTTGCTTTACAACATCTTTTTTAATGTGTTCTAAAAACACATAAGCAGCTTGTTTTCCAATTTCTTCACTGTGCTGTTCTATAGAGGTAATACTTGGAGTTACCATAGAGCTAAAAGGTTCATTTCCAAAACCAACTAAAGCAATTTCTTCTGGAACTTTAATCTTTTTTTCATTCAAAACCTGCAATGCACCGAGAGCAGCATAATCTCCTGCAACATAAACTGCATCGGGTCTATTCTCTAAAGAAAGTAATTGAAGCATTTTTTCTCTACCGTCAATGGTACTTAAGTTGCTTTCTATTAATAAGTCATCGCTTAGTGGTAAATTATGTTTTTTTAATGCATCTATATATCCTTTAATTCTATTATTAAAGATTCTAGTGCGTTTATATCCCCCAATATGTGCAATTCTTTTACAACCTTGCTCTACAAGGTGATTTACTATTATATGACTACTATTGTAATCATCAATTCCAATATAATCTACGTTTAAATCATTTTCTCCACGATCAAATAAAATCAAAGGAATTCCTGCAGATTTTACTTTTTCATAATACTTTAAATCAACAGTTTGGTTTGCCATAGAGGCTATAATTCCATCAACTTGAGTGTATAATAGAGTATCGATACTATCACATTCCTTTTTGAAAGACTCGTTAGATTGCGTAATAACAATATTGTAGCCGTCTTTATTTAATACTTCTTCTAAGTTTTGAATAACAGAAGAAAAAAAGTTGCTATTCGTTCTTGGTACAATTACACCAACTAGTTTACTTTTTCCGCTTCTAAGTGCACTAGCTAGATGATTTGGTTGATAATTTAAGTTTTTTGCAACTTGTCTAACGGCTTTCTTGGTCTTATCACTAATTCTAGCATCGTTATGTAATGCTTTAGAAACAGCTGCTGTAGAGATGTTTAAAACATTAGCAATATCTTTTATGGTGGTTTTCTTCTTGATAATAATATTTTTTATATCTTTGCTTAAACGTTATAGCAAATGTAACGCGATATTTCATAATAATCAAAACTATGTTCTAAATATGTGGTTTTGATTTTATTTTATCAAAGTGCTTAAACGTTTAAGCGGTTAACTAAAATATTAAATAAGAATTAAAATGGCAAAAGTAGTAACATTTGGAGAAATCATGTTAAGATTAGCTCCTCAAGGATTTTTAAGATTTTCACAAGCAAATAGTTTTGATGCTATCTATGGTGGTGGAGAATCTAATGTAGCGGTTTCATTAGCAAACTATGGAGTAGATGTAGATTTCGTAACACGTTTACCAAAAAATGATATTGGTGATTGTGCAATGATGGAAATGCGCAAAAGAGGTGTTGGTGTAGACAAAATTGTTTATGGTGGAGATCGTTTAGGTATTTACTTCTTAGAAACTGGTGCAGTATCGAGAGGATCAAAAGTTGTTTATGATAGAGCACATTCTGCTATTGCAGAAATTGAATCAGGAATGATTGATTGGGATGCAGTTTTTGAAGGATGTGAGTGGTTTCATTGGACAGGTATCACACCTGCAATTTCGCAAGGTGCTGCAGATGTTTGTTTAGAAGCTGTTAAAGCTGCAAGTGCTAAAGGAATTACCATTTCTACTGATTTAAACTATCGTGCTAAATTATGGAATTACTGTGATAATGCGCATAGAGAAGCTGTAATGACAGAATTAACTTCTTATTGTGATGTTGTTTTAGGAAATGAAGAAGATGCAGAAATGCACTTTGGTATTAAACCAGCAGGAGCAGCAGTGCAAACAGCTGGACATGACGTTAAAGCAGAAGCTTTTTTATCAGTTTGTGAGCAAATGATGGAGAAGTTTCCAAGAGCTAAAAAGGTAATTACTACATTAAGAGGTTCTATTTCTGCTTCGCACAATACTTGGGCAGGAGTTTTATATGATGGTAAACAAATGTTACAAACCCGTCAATACCAGATTACAGATATCGTAGATAGAGTAGGTGGTGGAGATTCATTTATGGGAGGTTTAATCTATGGTTTATTAAAATACCCAGAAGATGATCAAAATGCATTAGATTTTGCAGTAGCAGCATCTTGTTTAAAACATACTATTAAAGGTGACGCGAACTTAGCAACTGTTGCCGAGGTTGAGAAACTAATGGGGGGTGATTCATCCGGTAGAGTTGCAAGATAATAGATAAAGTTTATAAATTAACCTACAGGATTTAAAGCTAAACTTAATTTAGTTGAAGTTTTGTAGGTTTCTAAGTTTAGTAAGTTAGAACTTTAAAATTATTAAAGATAACATGAGAAAATCTATTGCAATTATTTGTGGCGGTGGACCAGCTCCAGGTATAAATACCGTTATAAGTACACTCGCTAAAACTTTTTTAAAAGATGGTTATGACGTAATAGGTGTTCATCATGGCTATAAAGGACTACTTTCTGATAATCCATCTCTAGTTTTTTTTGATTTTCATCGTGCAGATCGTATTTTTAGTCTTGGAGGTTCTACTTTAATTATGAGTAGATTTAAACCAGAGGATAGTGATTTTAAAGCAGATTTTTTTAAAAAGCACAATGTAAAATTATTAGCTACTATTGGAGGAGATGATACAGCTTCAACAGCCAACAGGTTAACTAAATATGTTAATAGTCAGGATTTGGATATTGCACATATTCATGTTCCAAAAACTATAGATAACGATTTACCTTTACCAGACAGAAATCCAACTTTTGGTTTTCATACAGCGAAAGACGAAGGTGTTCGCATTGGAAATACAATTTACGAAGATGCTAGAACTAGTGAAAACTGGTTTGTAGTTGCTGCAATGGGTCGTTCTGCTGGTCATTTAGCTTTCGGAATTGCTTCTGCTTGTCATTATCAAATGATGATTATTCCAGAAATGTTTGATAAAACAAATATAACGTTCGAAAAAATAATTAATATGATTATATCTTCGATTGTTAAATGTAAAATTCAAGGTATTGAATATGGTGTTGCTCTGGTAAGTGAAGGTGTTTTCCATTTTATGAAAGAAGAGGAAATTATTAATTCTGGAATAAATTTCACCTATGATGATCATGGACATCCTGAATTAGGTAATGTGAGTAAGTCACATATATTTAACTACTTATTACAAGTTAAATTAAAAGAACTTGGGTTAGAGATCAAATCAAGACCCGTAGAATTGGGGTATGAATTAAGGTGTTGCAAACCAATAGCATTCGATTTAACTTTATGTACTTTGCTTGGTATAGGTGTTAAAAAATTATATGATCAAGGAATTTCTGGTTGTATTGTTAGTGCAAATTCAAACGGAGATATAATGCCATTGTTTTTAAAGGATTTTGAAGACAATGAAGGTAAAATACCACCTAGATTAGTCGACATTAATTCTGATATGGCGCAACTGTTTATTAAAAACCTTTTTTACATTAAAGAAAAGGATTATGAAGAAGCAAAAAAATATTTATCTAATCCACAAGATTACGATTTCAAAAAAATATTAAATTGGAATTATATAAATTAAATTTAATTAATATAGAATAAAAAAAACATATATAAAATGGCACAATTTTCGAGATTAGAAGTAGCTCAAGTAATGAAAGAAACAGGAATGATTCCTTTGTTTTTTCATAATGATATAGATTTAAGTAAAAAAGTATTAAAAGCATGTTATGATGGTGGAGCGCGTTTAATGGAGTTTACAGCTCGTGGAGATTTTGCTCACGAGGTTTTTGGTGAGTTAACAAAATATGCCATTGCTGAATTGCCAGGAATGATAATGGGGGTTGGTTCTGTGACTGATGCAGGCGCGGCTTCATTATATATGGCTTTGGGGGCAAATTTTATTGTAACTCCTGTTTTAAGAGAAGACATTGCAATTGCTTGTAACCGTAAAAAAGTTTTATGGTCTCCTGGTTGTGGTACGTTAACAGAAATAACCAGAGCAGAGGAATTAGGATGTGAAATCGTAAAATTATTTCCTGGTGACATTTATGGACCACAATTTGTGAAAGGAGTTAAAGGACCACAACCTTGGACAAGTGTTATGCCTACGGGTGGTGTTGCTCCAACTGAAGAAAACTTAAGAGGTTGGTTTGATGCAGGTGTTACTTGCGTTGGAATGGGGTCTAAATTAATTTCAAAAGAAATTATAGCTAACCAAGATTATGCAAAATTAGAAAAAGATGTAAGAGCAGCTTTAGCTATTGTAAAATCAGTAAAAAAATAAAATAGCACGTATTTTTTAAAAACTCCAATTGAAAAGTTGGAGTTTTTTTATGTTTAAAAAATACATTAATCTAATATAAAATGTATTTCATCGATATAAATTATTCATTTAACGTATCTTTTATGTCTTTAATGTTTAATTTTTAAAAAATTAAAGCAAATATTATAAATTTGATTCATGGAAAAAAAATTAAAAGTTTTGCTAATTGAAGATAATTTGATTGAGATTATGAAAATGAAGAGAACAATTTCTTTATTAAAATTTGATCATACAATACATGAAGCTAAAAATGGAGAAGAAGCATTAAAAATTTTAGAAGATAAAAGCAAGTTTCCTGATATTATCTTATTGGACTTAAATATGCCAAAAATGAGTGGTGTAGAATTTCTGACAGTCATAAAAGAAAAGGATCAATTTAAACACATTCCTGTTATCATATTAACAACATCAGATAATCAAAAAGATTTATTGGAATGTTATCGAATAGGAGTTTCTGGGTATGTTCTAAAGCCTTTAAAATATAATGATTATGTCGATAAAATTAAAGATATTTTGTTATATTGGAGTATGAATGAATTAAAAAAAATTTAAATGAAAGGAATTGTTTTTACGGAGTTTTTAGATTTAGTAGAAGATAAGTTTGGTTTAGAAATGGTAGATAAAATCATTTATCAATCAAATCTTGATTCAGAAGGAGTTTACACAGCTGTTGGTACTTATAGTTTTTCAGAAATGTTGCAACTATTATCAAATTTAAGCAGAAATACAGGTATATCGCCAGATGACTTATTATTGGTATACGGAGAACACTTTTTTTCTGTTATAGAAACAAGTTACCCCGATCTTTTAGCTACCTATAACGATCCGATAGAAATGTTAGCTTCTATTGAAAATCATATACATGTAGAAGTCCTTAAAATTTATCCCGATGCAGAGTTGCCTACTTTTATCGTAGAAAACAAAACAGAAAATTCTATAACAATGGTATATAAATCTAGCAGAGCAATGCACCATTTTGGATTAGGTTTAATGAATAAAACTTTTGAATATTTTAATAGCTCTGCTACAATTTCTCTAGATAAAATTAAGGAGGATGGCTCTGAGGTAAGGTTTACTGTTAATCAAAATTAATGAGTCAAGATCAAATAGAAATATTAAAACGTGCCTTAAAACGTGAAAAATCGGCAAGAAAATCAGCAGAAAAAATTCTTGAAGATAAATCTAAAGAATTATATAACATTTCTTCAGAACTGAAGCAGTCAAATTTAAAGCTTAATAACATTTTAGAGGAGAAATTATCTACATTAAAAGGGATATTCGAAAACATTAACGATGCTTACCTTGTTATGGATTTGTTTGGTAATGTCATAAAAATGAATGATGGTGCAGTAGATCTCTTTGGGTATGATATAACAAAAGAACAATTTTCGATACCTAATATTATCTATGAAGAGGATGAAGAATATGCCTATAAATCTTTTACAAAATTGCAACAGAGAGGTTATTTTAATAATTATATAGCTAGAGTATATACCAAAAAGAAAGAAATTAAATGGGTACAAATAAATGCTACTACTGTTTTTGATAAAAATAATAAACCAATTGCGGCACAAGGAATTATTAGAGATATAACAAAAGATAAGGAGGCCCAAGATTTACTGATAGAATCTAAAAACAGGCTTTCTGTACTAGTACTAAATCTAAATAGCGGTGTTGTTCTAGAAGATGAAAATCGAAAAATAATTTCTTCAAATATAAAATTTTGTAAGTTTTTTAAAATCGATGCTAAACCAGATGAATTGATTGGAATAGATTGCAAATTAGTTTTAGAAAAAAATAAGTTTTTGTTTAAAGACCCATCTTCTTTTATGCAAAGAATGCGTGACGTTATAAAAGGAAGAGTTGAAATCTTTGGTGATCAATTAGAAATGGTTGATGGTACAATTTTAGAAAGAAATTACACACCCATCATAGTTTCAGGGAAAATCAAAGGGTTTTTCTGGACTTTTAGAGATATTACACTAGAAAAAAAATACAATTTAAGTTTAGAGGCACAGAAAGAAAAATATAGTAATATTATAGCCAATATGAACCTAGGTTTAATGGAGGTTAATACTGATGATGAAATCTTAATGATTAATCAAAGTTTTTCTGATATGTCTGGATATAGTGAGGAAGAATTAATAGGTAAAAAAGGAATTGAAGTATATAAATTAAATTCACAGGAAGAGATTATAAATAACGAAAATTTAAAACGGAAGAAAGGCATCTCTAATTCTTATGAATTAGAGATTAAACATAAAGATGGAGGCATAAGATACTGGTTGGTGAGTGGTGCTCCAAATTATAACCTCCATGGCGAAATTATAGGTGGTATAGGGATTCACTTAGATATTACTCAATTTAGAGCATTAGAAGCTCAAAAAGAAAAAATTCGTAAAGAATTAGAAAAAAGTAATAATCAATTACATGAGTATGCGCATATTGTATCTCATGATTTAAAATCGCCGTTAAGAAGTATTGAGGCATTAACCTCTTGGATTAAATCAGATAATGAAGGTAAATTTGATGACGCAACTCTTGAAAATTTCAGCCATTTAGATGCCACAATTGAAACTATGGAAAAATTAATTTCTGGTGTGTTAAATTACTCTAGTGCAGGGGCAAGTCTGCTAGAAGAGGAAAATGTTGACTTAAATCACATAGTTAGTAATTTACAAAAAACATTATTTATTCCAGATAATATCCATTTATCTGTATTAAATAAATTACCGATAGTTAAGGGAGATAAAACTAAGTTTGAGCAATTGTTTCAGAACTTTATAAGTAATGCTGTTAAGTTTTGTGATAAAGAAAAAGGAATAGTAGAAATAGATTATAAGGATAACAACACTTTTCATCAATTTTCAATTAGAGACAATGGAATTGGGATTGAAAAAAAATATCATGACAAAATTTTTAAAATTTTCACTTTATTAAATGAAAGAGAAGATTCAACTGGTATAGGATTGTCTATTGTAAAAAAAATTATTGATTTGTACGAGGGTGATATTTGGTTAGAGAGTAAACCAGGTGTTGGAACTGTTTTTTATTTTACAATTAAAAAATATAAATCTTAGAACTCAAAAAACATAAAAACTCTAGTTGGGTGTTTTTTTGATCTGCTAGTGCTAATTATTTTAGTAAAAAAAATAAATATGGAACAGCCAAATTTAGATTACGTAAACCAGTTAGCTAGAGGAGATGAATCGATTAAGAATGAGCTTATTAGTATAATAAAAAAGGAGTTTCCAGAAGAAAAGAAATGTTACTTTGAGAGTGTAGAAAAAAAAGATTTTAAAATAATCGAAGAAAATGTACACAGAATTAAGCATAAAATTAGTATTTTAGGACTCGAAAAGAGTTATAAAATTGCTAATGAGTTTGAACATAATCTTCGGGAATTGAGTTTCCTTAAAAAAGAAGAATTCGAAAAAAGTTTAATGGCAATTTCATCATATATAGAAACTATATAAACATTATGGATTGTATTATTATTGACGATGAAAAAATGGCAAGGGTTATAATTAAAACCTTATGCAATGAAATAGATGATTTACATATTTCAGGTGAATTTTCTAATGCTATGCAGGCCATGAAGTTTTTGAATGAAAATACGGTAGACTTAATATTTTTAGATATTCACATGCCAAATTTTAGTGGTCTAGATTTTATTAAAAGCTTAAAAAATCCACCAAAGATAATACTAACTACTTCAGATACTAAATTTGCTATTGAAGCCTTTGAGTATGATTTTATTTTGGATTATCTTGTAAAGCCTATAAAACTGCCTCGCTTCATAAAAGCAATTGAAAAAGTAAACAAACAGGAAATATCATCGAAGTCTAAAGCCAGTCAAGTTAAAAATACGCCTGATGTTGAAAATGATTTTTACATAAATATAGATCGAAGGTTAATTAAAATAGATTTACCAAGTATCTATTTAATAGAAGCTAAAGGCGATTATATTAAAATAAAAACAGAGAATCAAGATTATACTGTACATTCTACACTAAAAAAAATTGAGGAAAAGTTACCGGAGTCTTTATTTCTAAAAATCCATCGCTCTTATATAATCAATCTTAAAAAAATTGTAGATATAGAGGACAATAGTGTTTTGATAAAAAAGGATGTCATTCCTGTAAGTAGATCTAAGCGTCCAGAATTAATGAAGCGACTAGATTTACTTTAATTATTTATCTGAACATATAGAAATGATTGTTTTTTTTAAAATTTAATTTTTCAAAGATTTTCTTTTTATTTATTCCATAATCTTCTTAGCGTTTTTAAACTAAACTATTTCAATACATCAGTAATTAATATAAAATATAAACTATTTTATATAAAAGCTTTAATTCACTTTATTCTTAAAGGTTTTAACAAATCATCATTACTTTATCTTTTGAAAATTAATTCAATTTATACCTAAGTTTGGTGCTACATTTATGCTATTAATTATTAAATTAAAACGATAGCTAGGTGTATTTTTTAAATCAGTTCATTTTATTAATATGCATTAATGAGTGATGACATTCTTTTTATAGTTGAGCCGAAATATACTTGTCTAAAAACCCAAATCAATAAGGTTTTACCACTATTTAATTTTTTACTTTTATTTAGAAAATTGTATAATACTAGCTAGGTTATTTGATTAAACAAGATTCTTTTTTATTAATATAGTTAACCAATACTTTTGTACGTTTAAACTAACCTAACAAGTTATTCAGCGAGATTTTATTATGTTTTTAGTGTAACTATATGATATTTGTTCTAACAATTATTATTATTATCTAATTACAAAAATTATGTCATTACAAATTTCTAAAAATAACGGAGTATTTCATTTAACAGGAAAGCTTAATACTTCAACCTTAAGACCTTTTAATATTCACTTTGAACATATACTAGAGCAATCAGATATTGCTACTGTACAAGTGAATATTGATTATTTGGATCAAATAGATATGGACGGTTTTGATGCATTAAAAACATTGAAAGCTGTTGCGCTCAGAAACCAGAAAAGATTTTTTATAAATGGCGATGGTTTCAGTGAACTTTATAATGCTTTTAAACAAACAGATGTGGCGTAATAAATTTAGTTATCAAATCATATTTATGGTTCTACATATTTAACTGATGTAGCTAGGTTATATTGAATATTGGGTTCGCATAGATGATGTCAAAAGTATTGTCTAACAGCAGAAAAAACCTAATGGTTTAACAAAATTTACAAAAGAGCATTTCAAACTCTTATTGAAAATTTAGTAAAGTGTATTTAAACTTAAACAATATTTTGTAGTTGCTAATTACATAAATATTTGTCAGGAAAAACTAAAGTTTAGGATTATTGTTTTTAGAAAATGAAAAGGATAGATTACCATTAAATAAAGTCGAAAGATTGAAAAAAAATAACAATCGGGTCGTTATTATTTTTTAATAAGAATATAGTGATTAATGTAATAAATATGAAAAAAGGGCTAATTATTATTTTTGATAAAGATGACTTTACTGCTTTAAAGCATTTATCTGTTAAACCATCTTTTAATGAACAAATTAAAATTTGTCTTATTAATAACGGAAATGATAATAAAATCTTAAATTTGCTCACTAAAATAAAAAATAAATCAAAATGTGATGTTTTTATATTAAATTTAAGAAAAGAAAAACCGTTAATGCTAGCTGTAAAGGCTGGTGTTCGATTTTTATACAACATAAATGATCTTGATTTAATATTTTATACAAAGCCAAAAGACACACTGAGTAAAGTAATAATTGAAAAATTAGCTAAAATTACTGACATTGATTTAGTAAATAAAAAGGAAGAAAGAGTTCTGTTAAGAAAAGTGCTTGCTCTTGACGAATTAATTAATAGTTGACGTGATTTTTTTGAGAATAAATGAATAAATTTTATAAGATTAAAGGAGAAATCCAAAATTATGAATGGGGAGGAAAAAGTTTTATTCCAAATTTAATCTCTGAAAATATTAATAAAAATTATTCTTATGCAGAGTATTGGTTAGGAGCTCATCTAAAAGCTCCGTCTAAGGTTTTTACAGAAAAAGGAATTATTTCCTTGGATCTGTTTTTAAATGAAAATGCAAAAGAGACCCTAGGTAAACAAGTTGCAAAAAACTTTGGTAAATTACCTTACTTATTTAAAGTGTTGGATGTTAGGGAAATGCTTTCAATACAAGTGCACCCGAGTAAAGAGGCAGCCAGAATAGGCTACAAAAATGAAAACAAAAAAGGGATTCCTTTAAATGCAAGTAATAGGAATTATAAAGACGAAAACCACAAGCCAGAAATAATGGTTGCTTTAACCGAATTTTGGTTGTTACATGGTTTTTTAGACTTAATTAGATTGACAAGAAATATAAAGGAAACTCCAGAGTTAAGCTTCTTGTTACCTATTTTTTTGGAAGATGGTTATACAGGTCTTTATAAAAAAGTAATGGAATATAGTCAAGATGAAGTTAATGAAGTTTTGAAACCGTTAGTAGAAAGAATTCTTCCTAAATATTTAAATAATGAACTAGAAAAATCATCTCCCGAGTTTTGGGCGGCTAAATCATTAGTAAATAAAGAATCGAAAAATATTGATAAGGGTATATTTAGTATTTATTTCTTTAACATTCTAAAATTATCAAGAGGAGAGGCCATTTTTCAGGATGCGGGTGTGCCACATGCCTATTTGGAAGGTGTAAATATTGAATTAATGGCAAATTCGGATAACGTTTTAAGGGCAGGTTTAACAAATAAACATATCGATGTTTCTGAACTAATTAAAAACACAAAATTTGAAGCAACGATTCCTGATATTTTAAAGGGAGTTAGAAATATAGAAAATGGAGAGGTTATTTATAAAACATTAGCAAAAGACTTTGAATTAAGTAAAATTGAATTGTCAGAATCTATCGTACATAGATCTATATCAAATTCTTTAGAAATATTAATTCTTATAAAAGGTACTGCAACTTTTACTCAGGGTAATGAAACTATGTCTTTAGAAAAAGGACAAGCAATTTTAGTTAAAGCAGATACGGCTTATAAGATTGAAACTAATTCAGAAGTAGAAATTTATAAAGCAAGTGTTCCAAAATAAGTTAATTTAAAATTGTTTTAGAATTTTTTATTCTAAAACAATTTTCAGTACCTAAAAATTTTGGATTTCCAAGTTCTTCAGACCAGAAACCCTCTAAAATGTCTTTATTCAAGCATTTGTAAACGACTATTCCTTTGTACATCTTATCATTATACCCCTTGTATATGAATTTGATAACTAAAATATTATTTTTAAAAAAACCTTTTCCAAATTGCTCTTGATTTTCATCGATTGTCCATTTCGCGATAATCCTTTGATGCTCATCTAAAGATAAAGAGAGTGATCCATGATAAGAGTTTTCATCATTATCTGCATTTTGGTTATTTCCAATAATTGAAAAGGTACCTATTAAATCTTGAGCCGTCATTTATTTATTATATCCCGATATTTGTGAACCAGATTAGCACATAAATATACGGTTTATTTATATGCATTAATATTATTTTCAACGAGGTTCTTGTCAACTAAGAGTATAATATTATTGATTTTTAATTTAATATCAATCGAATATTTTAGTGAATATTAAAAATGAATGTTTTTTAACTAAAGTTAGATTCTCCAGAAAGAGGTGGTAATAGAAAGTTTATAGTATATCGAAATTCGGGTAGTATATTCTTATTGTATAGTAATGTTTATTTTTTAATTCAAAATTAACTCGATGTAATTAGTTATAATTAATACAACAAAAGTATTATCTACCTATACAGTTACTAAATAAATATTGTTTTATCGAATATATAATGATATTTAATGTAAATTAGTAACCAAACAAACCTTACTAGTTATGAATAAGTTTTTTTACTGCGTTTTTCTGATTACAATGTCTTTTGTTGGGCAAGAATTGCCGCCTATTAATACATATACAACTAAAATTTATAAAGCAGAAAATCAAAACTGGGATATTTCTCAAGCAAATAATAAATTTATTTACGCTGCTAATAATAAAGGTTTATTAGAGTTTAATGGGGCAGACTGGCATTTATATCCAACTCCCAATAAAACAATAATGAGATCAGTAAAAGTTTTAAAAGATAAAATTTATACAGGTTTTTACATGGATTTTGGCTTTTGGGAAAAAAATAAATTTGGTGAATTAAAATTTACCTCAATCGTAAAAGAACAAAATATTCAAATGCTAGAGGATGAACAAATTTGGACTATTTTGGAGTCTGATGGATGGGTGCTCTTTAGATCTTTAGAAAGAATCTATTTGTATAATTTAGACACAAAGGAAGTAAAAATAATTAGTTCTTCTTCTAAGCTACTTAAATTATCGAAAGTAAATGATGTTATTTATTTTCAGGAAAGTGGTCAGGGTGTTTTTGAAATAGAAAATGGTGTCCCTAAGTTAATTTCAGATAATCAAATATTAAAAGACAATGCGATTGTTGAAATTTTTAGTAAAGATGGTAGGTTACTATTTCTCACGCAGAAAAAAGGATTTTACTATTTAAAAGGCAAAGAGCTTTTGAAATGGAAGATAGAAGCAGAATCACTTCTTGAAAAAGTAACAATTTACAGTGCTAGATTATTAAAAAACAAAGACTTTGCTGTAGGTACGATTTCTGACGGGTTTGTGTATTTAAATAACAATGGATCAGTTAATTATCAAATTAATCAAAGTTCCGGTTTAAACAATAATACAGTGCTTTCCGTTTTTGAAGACATAGAAAATAATATTTGGCTTGGTTTAGATAATGGAATTAACGCAATAAATATTAATTCTCCTTTTAGAATTTACAATAAAAAAAAGGATTTTATAGGTACTGTTTATTCATCTATAGCTTTTGATGGTAACTTGTATTTAGGAACAAATCAAGGTCTATTCTATAAACAAAAAGATTCTAGAAGTGATTTTAAACTTATCGAAAATACACAAGGACAAGTTTGGAGTTTAGATATCATAAATAATGCTCTTTTTTGTGGACATGATTCAGGGACTTTTTTGATTGAAAATAATAAATCAACACTTATTTTTAATAAGCAAGGAACTTGGAAGTTAAAAGAAATTGATGATAGTAATATCGTTCAAGGCTGCTATGATGGGTTGTATATACTTGAAAAAAAGAATAATTCTTGGATTTTAAAGAATAAAGTAGCCGGTTTTAATAACTCTAGTAAGGATTTTGTTAAATATGGTCAGAATAAGTTCTTAGTAAATCATGAATATAAAGGTGTTTTTAAATTAACCTTAGATAAAGAATTTAAAAAAGTAGTTTCTGTTAGTAAAGAAGAATCTCTTACTAAAGGCCTTCATACTTGTTTAATCTCTTATCAAGATAAAATATTGTATTCAAGTAAGAACGGTGTTTTCTTATATGACCGAGAAGAAGATTTTTTTGTAAAAGACAGTATTTACAGTAAATTAATTTCTGAAGATGGTTTCATTTCTGGAAAATTGGCTTTTAATAAAACAAATAATATACTCTGGTCTTTTTCAAAGGATAATATTAAATATCTAATACAAGGAAAATTAACCAATAAGCCAGTTGTGCGGAGTATACCGGTTTCAGTTTCGATGCCAAGAGCAACCTATGGATATGAAAATGTTATGCATATAGAAAATGAAAAATACCTTATTGGTACTTCTAATGGTTATGTGGCGATAGATTTAAATAAATTAAAAAATCCAGCAGCTTTTGAAATACAAATTAATAAAGCGAATAACTTTATTTTGGACAAACCTAAAACAAGTTTAAATCTGTATTTAAAACAAGAGTTTTCGTCTTATGAAAATAATTTCGAGTTTTTCTATAGTGTTCCCAATTATAACAAAATAACAAACATTAAATACCAGTATCGTTTATTGGGTAAAAGTACGCATTGGAGTTCACCGTCAGATTCTAAGTCGGTTTTGTTTGAAAACGTTTCTTATGGTAATTATATTTTTAAAGTTAGGGCAATTGTAGGTGGAGAGGTAAGTGCAAACGAAGCTAGTTTTAGTTTTAATATTAAAAGGCCATGGTATTTGTCTAATTCTTTAATGATAATTTATATACTCCTTTCATTAGGTGCGTTTTATTTAGTGCACATTGTATCTAAAAGAAATTATAAAAAACAAAAAGAGGAATTACTTGTGAAAGCTCAAAAGGAATTGGAGCTTAAAGATTTAGAAAGTTCACAACAAATTATAAAGCTCAATAACGATAAGTTAAGAAGTAATATAGAGAGTAAAAACAGAGAATTGGCTATTTCTACCATGAACATGATAAAGAAAAATGATTTTTTAAATACTATAAAGGTTGAATTGATTAATGGAGGTGATAAAAATATATCTAAGGTTGTCAAAATTATTGACAAGAATTTAAACAATACAGACGATTGGAAAATGTTTCAAGAAGCTTTTAATAATGCTGATAAAAATTTCCTGAAAAAAGTTAAAGACAGGCATGTAAGTTTAACTCCGAATGATTTGAGACTCTGCGCCTATTTAAGGCTAAACTTGTCTTCTAAAGAAATTGCGCCTTTATTCAATATATCACCAAGAAGTGTTGAGGTCAAGAGGTATAGGCTAAGAAAAAAGATGGACTTACCACATGATTCAAACTTAACAAATTACATCTTAGAAATTTAAATACCAAACAGCTGTTTAACTAACCTTTACATTACCCATACAAAGGTAATATAGACTCTATAAAAGTTAATTTTTAACATGTTCGTAAAAGCCTAATACTCTTAAAAATATTGTGTTTTAGCCCTATTTTTATTACGATGTATGTTTTTTGTTGTGGTTAGTTTTATAGATAAAGGAGTTATTAAGACTAACTTTATAAAAAATAATTAAGACCATGTTTATGATAAAAAAAGTAACATTATTATGCTTTTTAATTTTTAGTTTTACTGCATCAGCGCAGACTATTAATGTAAAAGGGACTGTAAAAGACGCTAAAACGGGCGATCCACTGCCTGGAGTTAGTATATTGATAAAAGGTACAAATACAGGTTACCAAACAGACTTTGATGGGTTTTATAGTCTATCAAATGTAAAAGAAGGAGCTGTCTTGGTATTTAACTATTTGGGTATGAAACCCAAAGAGGTAGTAGTAGCTTCAAGTGAAATAAATGTTTTATTAGAGGAAGATGCAGAATCCTTAGCAGAAATTATAGTTGTGGGTTATGGTTCCCAGAGAAAAGAATTGGTTTCAGGAGCATTTTCTAGTATTAGTGCAGAAAAAATTACTGAAGCTAATCCCACTAGAATAGAGGAAGCTTTGCAAGGTAGTGCTGCGGGTGTTCAAGTAACAGCTAATTCAGGTTCACCTGGAGCTTCATTAAATATAAGGATACGTGGTATTACTTCTAATGGTGATAACAGTCCACTAGTTATTGTAGATGGTGTTAATATAGGTCCAGATTTAAGTATTATAGACCCTAATGATATTGAAAAAATGGACATTATTAAAGATGCAAGTTCTGCTATTTATGGTGTACAAGCTGCTAATGGTGTAATACTGATTACTACAAAAAGTGGAAAGAAACATAGAGATACAAAATTTGCATTCAACTCTTACACCTCTTTCCAGGAAGCATCTAATCAATTAGATTTAATGAACGCTACAGAGTACGCATTCTATGTAAATGAAATAGAAGTTGCTGATGGTAACCAAATTCCATTTACAAACCTAGGAAGTTATGGTGCGGGTACAGATTGGCAAAAAGCTTTGTTCCAAACTTCTCCAATTGTTAGTCATACATTAAGTGCAAATGGAGGTTCAGATAAAGTTACTTATGGTTTTAGTGCCAGTTATTTTAATCAAGAAGGAATCATTGCACCAGAAAAATCAAACTTTAACAGGTTTACCATAAAAAATACTTTAGGTATAGACTTAACTGAGAAATTAAAGTTAAATACTTTCTTGTTGTACACGAATATCAAAAGCAAAGGAATTAACGAATCAGGGAGAGGTTCTACTTTGTATTATGCTTTAAATGCATCACCTCTTACTTCAATTTATGATGGTACAGATGGCACTGGACCTTCAGGAGGTTTTACATATATAGCGGACAATCAAGGTTCAGAGATTGTAAATCCATTAGCTTTAATTGATAATACAAACAATCAGACAAAAGTTAATAGATTTACTGGAAAAGTAGAGTTGCAATATGAAGTTTTAGAAAACTTAAAAGCTACAAGTCGTTTTAATTTTAATTATTCAGATGTCGTAAACAGACAATATTTTCCAATAAGCTATTATGGGCCAGGAAAAGTAGTTAATAGTGTTAATTTAGAAAACGGTGTTTTTGATTTAGATAGAAATGATAATGGTAATACAGATGTATTTAGTACTGTTTATGAAAACAATCAAAATTATTTCGATTACACTTTTGAAAACTTTATTGATTATAATTTTTCAATTAATGAAAAACATAATTTTAATGTTTTAGCTGGTAGTTCAATAAGAAGCGAACAATTCTATGGAGCTTATGCTACAGGCTTTTTAACAGTCAGTCCTGATAGAGATAACTGGTCAAATGCTTATTTGTTTAATACGCAATCTTTCATTTATGATGAAGTATTAGATGCAGATGGCAATATAGATTCAGATGAAACTATAAGACAAAATAATAATGCTGCTACAGGAATCAATGAAGATAGATGGTATTCTTTTTTTGGTAGACTACAATATGATTATGATAGTAAATATCTTTTTTCAGCTATGCTTAGAAGAGATGCTTCAACAAGGTTTGGTCCAGCGAATAGAATTGGATATTTTCCATCGGTTTCTGGTGGTTGGGTTATTCATAAAGAAGATTTCTTTAAATCTGAGACTATCAACAGTTTAAAACTAAGAGGAAGTTGGGGTATTACAGGTAATGATAAAATCGGTAGTTACAAATATTTAGGGTTTTTACAAGGAACTAATGGAAGTGAGGCTTCATATTCTTTTGGCAACAATTTGTACTATGGTAATGCAATTGGTGCTTTACCTAACCCAGATTTGCAATGGGAAACTAATGAACAGATAAACGTTGGTTTTGATATAAAATTATTTTCAAATAAATTAGATATCACTTTCGACTATTATAAGAAAACAACAGAAAACTTATTATTAGTAGCTGATGTTTCTGGAGTTGTAGGAGCTTCTGCACCTGGTAGTAGTGCACCAGTAGTAAATGCTGGAACTATTGAAAACAAAGGTCTAGATGTAAGTATTAATTTTAATCACGATTTTACCGAAGACTTTAATTTAGGTTTGGGTGTAAATGTTACAACTGTAAAGAATAAAGCTGTAGAAGTAAATAATGCAGCAGGTTTTTTCTCAGGAGGATTATTTGATTTATCTCAAAATACTTCAAGATTTCAAACAGGATTGCCAATTGGAGTTTTTTACGGTTTACAAACTGATGGGATATTCCAAAATCAAGCAGAAATCGATGCACATGCTATACAGCCTGGAGCAAAACCCGGTGATATTAGGTTTGTGGATGTAGATGGAGATGGAGAAGTAGAATTTGGAAGCACAGATGACGAAACAGTGATTGGAAACCCAATACCAGAATTTACAATAGGAGCAAATTTAAATTTAAATTATAAGAATTTTGATTTTGCTACTTCTGTTTATGCTTCTGTAGGAAATGATGCTTCTAGAAGTTATGAGCGTTTCTTGACCTATAGCAATAAACCATCATTATATTTAGACAGATGGGTAGGTGAAGGAACTTCTAATACTGTACCAAGGGCTACAACAACTTCTACAGGAAATACTTTATTTTCAGATTTCTATGTCGAAGATGCTTCTTACTTCAGAATTCAAAATGTACAATTAGGATATTCATTATCTAATGAAGTTTTAGAAAAATTACATATGGATAAATTTAGAGTTTATGTTGCAGTAAATAATTTATACACATTTACAAAATATAGTGGTTATAATCCAGATGTATCTAATGCAAGTCCATTAGGAGCAGGAGTAGATTTAGGGCAATATCCACAGACACGCACATTTACAACTGGAGTTAATATTTCATTTTAAAAAAAAATAGATATGCAAAATAAATTAACAAAAATATTAGCACTTTTAGTATTGGTTTTTAGTACTAATTCATGCGATGATTATTTAGATATAACAAAAGAAGGTGAACAGAGTTCTGAAAACTTTTTTAATGGACAGCAAGATTATGAAGATGCTTTATTGGGTGTTTATGATCTTTTAGGAACGAATTATTTAAGTCATATTATAGGAGAAATTGCATCTGACAATGCGCTTTGCGGAGGAGAAAGACCTGATGATGTTGTTGATTGGCAACAAATAGATGATATGATACATACACCAGATAATTCATCTTTACGTAGTGTATGGCAATTTATGTATGGAGGAATAAGTAGAGCAAATTATATAGTAGAATTTCAAGATAAAGTAGACTTTGCAAGAAAGCAAGAACTTTTAGCTGAAAACTTGTTTTTAAGGTCATACTACTATTTTACATTAGTTAAGTTTTTTGGAGATGTCCCACTTGTTGTGGACAAAAGGGTAAGTGTGTCAGAATCTCAAGGTTTAGAAAGAACTCCTAAAGCAGATGTTTATGCACAAATACAAGCAGATTTAACTACAGCTGTAGCTAATCTTTCTTGGGATGCATCTCAACCAGGAAGAGTTACTAAAGGAGCAGCTCTAGCATTATTAGGAAAAATTTATTTATATGATGAAAAATATGATGAAGCAGCAACTGCTTTTCAGCAAGTAATCACCTCTAATAAATATGAATTAGAAACTGACTTTAGTACTATTTTCTTAAATAATAACGAAAACAATAAAGAGTCTGTTTTTGAAATCCAATATTCTATTGGTGTAGAGGGAGCTAGTTATGATTTCTTACAGGGTTCTGAAGGTAATGTATCAGCAGGTTTTATGTCGCCAAGATTTACTGGAGACAAGTCTAATTGGGCTCCGTATGATGATGGTAATACTTTTAGTACACCAGTTCAATCATTAGTGGATTTATATGTAGCTGAAGACACTAGGTTAAACCCAACTATTTTTAATATGGAAGCTTATGTTACAGCAAATCCAGCAGTTACTTTCGATACTAGAAATGAGTATACAGGTTATTATAACCATAAATATATGGTATATCAAGAATCTAACTTAGGGGATCCAAGAATTACACATGGTAATAATTACAGAGCTATTCGTTATTCAGACGTTTTATTGATGGCTGCTGAAGCAAATCTAATGGCTACCGCTCAAAAGAATGACCCACAGGATTTATTGGATCAAGTAAGGGATAGAGCTTTTGGAGATGAAAACCATAGAATTCCTGCAAATATTGATAATATTTTATTAGAAAGAAGATTAGAACTTGCAGGAGAAGGTGATCGTTTTTTCGATCAAGTTAGAACAGGCAATACAATTACTATTCCTGGTTTCCAAAATGATAAAAACGAAGTATTTCCAATACCAAGATTAGAAATTGAGCTAGCAGGAAATAGATGGTGTCAAAACAAAGGCTATGCAACATCTACTTGTTCAACAAATTAAAATACTTATAATATGAAAATAATTAATAAAATAACAAAAGTTTTTATCATTATAGTAATGGTATTTGCTTGTAATGAGGAAGATAACCTAAGTTTCCTAGATACTATTCCTGCACCTTCTAATGTGTCAGCAGTATTTAATATAACTCAAGATAATACTGGTCTTGTAACTATTTTTCCAACAGCAGAAGGAGCTACTTCTTTTGATATTTATTTTGGAGATACTACAACTGATCCAGAAAATATAAAACAAGGAAACAATATTGAGCACACCTATGCAGAGGGTTCCTATGAGGTAAAAGTCGTAGCCTCAAATATCAAAGGAGATACTGCTGAAATTACAAAGCAATTAGTAGTTTCATTTAAAGCACCTGAAAATTTAATGGTAACAGTAGAAAATGATGCAGCAATTTCTAAGCAAGTAAATGTAAATGCGACTGCAGATTTTGCTTCAATGTATGAGTTTTATTCAGGAGAAGTTGATGTAGATCAGCCAGTAATGACAGGGAATATAGGAGAAGGAATTTCTTATCAATATGCAAACCCTGGTACTTATTCTGTAAAAGTTATTGCTAAAGGTGGTGCAATTGAAACTACTGAGTACACTGCAGATTTTGAAGTAACAGAAATTTTAGCGCCTGTTGTATCAACTGTTACACCTCCAGCTAAAAATGATGAAGATGTTATTTCAATATTTAGTGATGCTTATACTGATGTTGCTGGAACTGATTTTAATCCAAATTGGAGTCAGAGTACAATTTACAATGCTTTTGATTTAAATGGAGATGCCATATTACAATATAGTAATTTAAATTATCAAGGAATTGATTTAGGTTCAGAGATTGATGCTTCATCTATGGAAATATTGCATCTAGATATATGGACACCAGATGCAACCAGTATAGATATCTATCCATTGCCAAATGGTGTGCAGCCTGCAGATGAAAGATTTGTGACTAAGGCTTTAACTGCAAATAGCTGGACAACTATTAATATTCCAATGTCAGATTTCACTGATCAAGGATTATCAGTTGATAACTTAAAACAATTTAAATTTGTGGGTTCAGGTACCGTATTTATAGACAATATTTATTTCTATAAATCACCATCACCAACGGGAACTCCTATTGTTTTTGATGATTTTGAAGGAAATGGAAATATTTCTACTTGGGCAGGTGATGATTGTGGAATGAATATTGCTTTTGCAAACCCTTTTAAAGATGCCTTAAATGATTCTGATACTGTTCTAGAATATAATGATACCGGAGGTACATATGCAAATGTTCGTTTTGATAAAGATTCTGATTTTGATTTGTCTGATGGTAATAGCGTATTTACGATAAAAATTTATGTGCCGTCCTCAAGTATTACGGGGAGCCAGCCAAATCAGCTTTCCTTTAAATTACAAGATGCAGACCCAAAACCTTGGGAAAGACAATCAGAGATTATTAAACCAATCGTATTAGATACTTGGCAAGAAGTTACGTTTGATTTTGCAAATGATACAGTATTGGGGCAAACAAATCCTTTAAGCATTACAAATTTTAACAGAATTGTTATTCAGGTTAATTCAGAAAATAATAGCGATAAAGTAATTGCTTATTTAGATGATTTATCTTATGGTAATGAGATAGCTGTGGATACAGCTCCTTTTGTAAAAGATGATTTCGAAGGAAATGGTACTATAACAACATGGGCAGGTGATGATTGTGGAATGGATAATGATTTTGCAAATCCTTTTAAAGATGCTTTAAATGATTCTGATACTGTTTTAGAATATAACGATACCGGAGGTACATATGCAAATGTTCGTTTTGATATTTCACCAGATTATGATTTAACAGCTAAATCTAAATTTTCTATAAAGATTTATGTGCCGTCCTCAAGTATTACGGGGAGCCAACCAAATCAGCTTTCTTTTAAATTACAAGATGCAGATCCAAAACCTTGGGAAAGACAATCAGAGATTATTAAACCAATCGCATTAGATACTTGGCAAGAAGTTACGTTTGATTTTGCAAATGATACAGTATTGGGGCAAACAAATCCTTTAAGTATTACAAATTTTAACAGAATTGTTATTCAGGTTAATTCAGAAAATAATAGCGATAAAGTAATTGCTTATTTAGATGATTTAAATTATTACAAATAAAAAATAATATAAAATGAAAAAAATAATAAATGTTCACATAGTATTATTTTCTGTACTAATTACTTTTTTTAGTTGTCAAGAAAATAAATATGAGATTGGAAATGTGATAATTCCTTCTAACCTTACTGTTAGTATGGAGGTCGTAGGTCAAGATGCAGCTAATGCAAATGGAGATGGTACTGGTTTTGTAATATTTACAGCAAAAGCAGATAATGTAACTAATTATCAATTTGATTTTGGTGATGGGAAAAAAAATGTAGATCCAACTGGTGTTATAAGACATAGATATACTGAAGTTGGTGTTAATACATATACTGTAATTATAAATGCCACTGGAACTGGAGGTTTAGGTAGTAGTATTACTACAGAAGTGACCATATTTAGTTCTTTTTCAGATGTTGAAGCAGAAAATATTTTAACAGGATCTGCTAGTGAATTAGATTTTGGTAGCAGTAAAAAATGGTATTGGCAAGCAAATAGATCTGGTCACGTAAGTTTAGGACCAGTTTCAGATAATTATGGAAATGGAGAATTTGCATATGGAGCTTGGTGGCCTGGTCCAGATGCTTGGGATGATGAAAAAGGATGTATGTATGATAATGAGTTTATATTTACAAGAACTGAAGATGGATTAACCTTTGAACAAACTACAGGACCTGCATTTGTTCCAGGGACTTATGCTGGTTTTTTAGGAATTGGTAAAGATCAATGTTATGATGATACAGTAGCTACTAATATGTTTGGAGTTAAGAATGTTTCTATAGTACCCTCAGAATCTAAGGCTGCTTTAGAAGGATCTTATGATAATAAAGATTATAGAGGTACTACTTTCGAAATTTCTGATGGAGGTTTTATGGGCTGGCTTGTGGGATCAAGTACCTATGACATTGTTTACATGACTAATGATGAGCTCATGGTAAGAGTTATAGAAGATCCAGCAACTGGTGAAGGAGCTGCCTGGTATCACAGATTTACTTCAACAAAACCCGTTAAAGGTGCGAGTTACATCTATAATGATTTAGTATGGGAAGATGATTTTAATACAGATGGTGCACCAGACCCAAGTAAGTGGGACTATGATTTAGGAAATACTGATATTTTTGGCAACTTGGGATGGGGTAACCAAGAAGTACAAAGTTATACTAATAATCCAGAAAATGTAATTGTTGAGAATGGATCTTTAAAGATTACAGCTAAAAAAGATGGAAGTGATTATACTTCAGGTAGAGTCAAAACTCAAGGACTTTATAATTTCAAATATGGTAGAGTTGAAGTTAGAGCTAAACTTCCTTCTGCACAAGGAACCTGGCCTGCTATTTGGATGTTAGGTTCTAATCACCCTACTGCTGGATGGCCTTTCTCTGGCGAGATAGATATTATGGAGCAAAGAGGAGGCGATAAATCATATGTCGAGGGCACATGCCATTGGTATAATACTGCAGGATCTAATCAGGCTAGCTATGGTGAAAAGACTTCAATTGATACTCCTTCTTCAGAATTTCATTTATATACTTTAGAATGGACAGATACTGCAATAAGAATTTATTTAGATGATGTTGAGTATTATACGTTAACAAACAATGCAGATTTACCATTTAATGCAGATTTCTATTTGTTACTCAATTTAGCAATGGGTGGAACTAATGGTGGAGATATCGATCCGGCATTTACACAAGACACAATGGAAATAGATTACATAAAAGTTTATCAATAATAGATTTAAGAATTAAATTTTAAAAGGTCAGTTATAATTGACTGACCTTATTTTTTAGTAAGAATATATCTAATAATTTTATAATCTAGACTCTTATTTATGAATAATATTTTCTTAAAACTTATTCTTATTTTATTTGTACTAAATGCTTGTAATCAAAAAGATACAGTATCAATTTTTAGAAATGATGAAGGTTTTAAGTTAGTCGTGAATGGCGAAGATTTTATAATTAACGGAATGAATTGGGATTATTATCCAATAGGAACTAATTATTCATATAGTTTATGGGAACAACCTGATGTTATAATCAAAGAGGCTTTAGATGCTGAGATGGCCTTGTTAAAAGACATGGGAGTAAATACTATTCGAGTTTATGTTGGTATTCAACCTAAATGGATCACGTACATATATGAAAATTATGGCATTTATACCATGCTAAATCATTCTTTTGGTAGGTATGGAGTTCTGGTTAAAGGTAATTGGATATCAGCAACTGACTATAGAGATATAGAAACTCAAAAAGCTTTAATTGAAGAAATTTCTGAAATTTCTGAAACCTTTAAAGATACTCCCGGATTATTATTATTTCTTTTAGGAAACGAAAATAATTATGGCCTTTTTTGGGCAGGAGGAGAAACAGAAGATTTTCCGGATAATCAAATAGAAATTGATTTAAAAGGTGAAAATTTAGGAAGGCCGATGTATCGCTTAATGAATAAAGCCGCAAAAAAAATAAAGTCAATAGACAGTAATCATCCTGTGGCTATTTGTAACGGAGATTTAGGTTTTTTAGAAATTATAGCAGAAGAATGCAGAGATGTAGATATTTATGGTACAAATATGTATCGTGGAAAATCATTTACAGATGCTTTTGAAAAAGTAAAAGTATCATTAGATATGCCAATTCTTTTCACAGAATTTGGAGCAGATGCTTTTAATGTAATTAGTAAAAAAGAAGATCAAAAGATGCAAGCGTTTTATATGTTAGAAAATTGGAAAGAGATATATGAAAATGCGGCAGGTTTAGGAAAATCAGAAAACGCTATAGGAGGGTTTACTTTTCAATTTAGTGATGGTTGGTGGAAGTTTGGACAAACAATAAATTTAGATAAACATGACACCAATGCCTCTTGGATGGGCGGAGGATATGATTTAGATCTTAGCAAAGAAAATAAAAATATGAATGAGGAATGGTTCGGTATCTGCGCAAAAGGCCCAACAAACGAAAAAGGCTTATACACGCTATCTCCAAGACTAGCCTACTATGCTTTAAAAGAGGCACACAAACTAAATCCATATTCTAAAGGAGTAACTCAAGAGTTAGTATCAAAGCATTTTAGCAAAATTAACAGAACAAACGGTTTTTTAAATTAAAACCCCAAACAATAAATTTTTTAATCAAGAAATATCAGATTTAACACGATCTAAAATTCTTTATAAAAAAATATAAATAATTATTAATTCGAATCTCTTTTTAAATAGTAGTAGAGGTTCTTTTTACATTCACAATTGTAATGACAAATAAGACCATTTTTTTAGGAAAAAATAAAACAGAATTTCAATCTCACGAAGTGAAAGGCGAAATGATAAACTTTGAGAATGAAGTTTATTATAAAATTTCTAATAGTAATGAAATGAGGCCATTTTTTATGAGTATTGTTTCAGACTCAAATCATTGGATGTTTATTGCTAGTAACGGAGGTCTAACAGCTGGTAGAAAGAATAGTGAATATTCATTATTTCCTTACTACACAGACGATAAAATTACAGAATCTGCTGATATTACGGGAAGTAAATCTATTTTTCAAGTTTTAAAAAACGGAAATATTTATTTGTGGGAACCTTTCTCTAAAAGACAGATTGGGTTATATCAAACAAAGCAAAATTTATATAAAAATAGTTTTGGTAATAAAGTTATTTTCGAAGAAATTAATGAAGATTTAGATGTTACTTTTAGGTATCAATGGAGTTCATCTGATAAATTTGGATTTGTAAAAAAATCAACATTAATTAATAATTCGTCGGATCAAATAAAAATTACATTTTTAGATGGTTTGCAAAACATTATTCCGTCGGATGTAGAGACAGATTTACAAAACTCTCGAAGTAATCTTGTAGATGCTTACAAAAAAAGTGAGTTGCAGCTAAAATCAGGACTTGGTATTTATGCTTTAAGTGCAATTATTGTTGATAAAGCTGAACCAAGTGAGGCTTTAAAGGCAAATATAGTTTGGTCTTTTGGTATTAAAAATCCTACTTATTTATTGTCATCATTACAATTAGATAATTTTAGAAGAGGAAAAGACCTCTATCAAGAAGAAGATGTAAAGGCAGAAAAAGGAGCATATTTTATCAGTGGTGATCTAAATTTAAGTGGAAATGAAACTAAAGAATGGAGTTTTGTTGCGAATGTAAATCAGACGATAGGAGATATTTATAGAATTTCTGAAGCAATAATAAATGATAAAAATTTAGCAAAAAGTATTTTAGAAGATATACAGCTAGGAACTAAAAACTTAATAGCTTTAACAGGTGCTGCAGATGGTTTACAAGTTACAAACGATTCTTTAATAAACACAAGGCACTTTGCAAACACACTTTTCAATTTAATGAGAGGTGGTACTTTTGATGATGATTATAAAATTGAAAAAGAAGATTTTATAAAATACATTGTGAAGGCAAATAAAAAAGTCATCAAGAAAAAAGAGCAATTATTATATGAATTGCCTGATGAATTTAAACTAAATACGATTCTTGAAATTGCAGAGAAAGATGAGGATAAAAACTTTAAAAGGCTCTGTTTCGAATACTTACCATTAAAATTTAGCAGAAGACATGGAGATCCGAGTAGACCTTGGAATAAGTTTTCTATCAATACAAAAAATGAAGTTGATGGGGCTAAGATTTTAGATTATGAAGGTAACTGGCGAGATATTTTTCAAAATTGGGAAACATTAGCACACTCATATCCTGAGTTTATAGAAAGTATGATTCATAAGTTTTTAAACGCTACTACTTTTGATGGTTACAATCCTTACAGGGTTACAAAAGATGGTTTCGATTGGGAAATACTAGAAGAAAACGATCCTTGGTCTTATATTGGTTATTGGGGAGATCATCAAATAATTTATTTATTAAAATTCCTAGAATTTATAGAAAATCATTACCCAAATCAGTTAGAAAAACGTTTTTCCGAGTCAATTTTTGTCTATGCGAACGTGCCTTATAAAATTAAAGATTACAAAAGTATTTTGCTAAATTCTAAAGATACGATTGATTTTGACTATGATTTGGATGCTAAAATTCAGCAAAAGAGAGAAGAGTTGGGCGCAGACGGTGCTTTATTAAGGGATAAAAATTTCTTTATTTACAAAGTAAATTTAATTGAAAAATTATTGGCAACGGTTTTGGCTAAAGTATCCAATTTTATACCAGAAGGAGGTATTTGGATGAATACACAACGTCCGGAATGGAATGATGCCAACAATGCTTTAGTGGGGAATGGAGTATCTATGGTAACACTAAATTACTTAAACAGATTTATAAAGTTCTTCGATACAGTAGTTACTAAATCTAAAACTGAATCTTTTGAAATTTCATCAGAATTGGCAACTTTTTTTAATGAAGTTGTAAAGGTTTTTAATGAAAACAAGGAAATTCTTTCGGGTCGTGTTTCAGATGCCGACAGGAAAACAGTTTTAGACGGTTTAGGAGAGGCAGGTAGTTTGTTCAGAGAAACTGTCTATAATAACGGTTTTTCTAGTGATAAAAGTAAAATTACAAAAGCTGATTTATTAACTTTTTTCTCAATTACAAAGCAATATTTAGCCCATACAATTAAAGCAAATAAGCGTAAGGATAATTTGTACAATTCGTATAATTTAATGACGTTAGCGAATGATAAAGAAGTTTCTATTTCTTATTTACCAGAAATGTTAGAGGGGCAAGTAGCCGTTTTAAGTGCGGGATATTTACTACCAAAAGAGGCCCTAGAAGTTTTAGACGCTATGAAGGATAGTGCTTTATTTAGAGAAGATCAATACAGTTATATTTTATATCCAAATAAAGATTTACCGCGTTTTGATAAGAAAAATGTAATTTCTAAATCAGCTGTTAAAAACTCTAAATTATTAACAAAACTTGTTGACGAAGGAAATACTCAAATCATTACTAAGGATGTTTTGGGGAATTACCATTTTAATGCAAACTTCAACAATGCAAATAGCTTAAAAGAAGCATTTGAAGAATTATCAGAAAACTACTCAGATTTAATTGAAAGCGAAGCTGGTTTGTTATTAAAAACTTTTGAAGAAGTATTTAATCACAAGGCATTTACTGGTCGCTCCGGAACTTTCTTCGGATATGAAGGCTTAGGCTCTATTTATTGGCATATGGTTTCAAAATTATTACTAGCGGTTCAAGAAAATTGCTTGTTAGCGATAAAAAATAATGAAGATGGAGTAATAATTGGTCAATTATTAGATCATTATTATGAAATTCAAGCAGGTATTGGTGTTCACAAATCACCTGAGTTGTATGGCGCTTTTCCAACAGATCCATATTCTCATACACCAGGAGGCAAAGGAGCACAGCAACCAGGAATGACAGGTCAGGTTAAAGAGGATGTTTTGAGTAGAATAGGAGAGTTGGGGGTTTTTGTAAATGAAGGAAGAATCACTTTTAAACCAAGTTTATTGAGAGAAAGTGAGTTTGTTCGATCTTCGAATACGTTTACATATACAGCGATTAGTAAAAAACAGAAATCAATTGATTTAAAAGAAGGTTCGCTTTGTTTTACCTATTGCCAAGTACCGATTGTATACAAAAATACAAATGAAGAAAGTCTAAATATATTTTTTACGGATAATAGTATGGAAAAAATGGAAGGATTAATACTTAATTCGAGTATTTCAAAAATGATTTTTGAACGAACAGGAAAAGTAGATAGAATTGAGGTTTCAATAAAAAAATAATTTTTACAGTTGGTTATTCGTTTTCAGAAATTTCAACTTCTTTTTATTTGTTGCTCGCTGTTTTTAGTTATAAGAAACCTGTAAATAATGAAGTTATTAATAAATAAAATATAAGTTATAAATACTATTAGACAGCTAAATAATATGAAATTAAATATTAAAATTCTAGTTCCGATTTTAGGATTGATTGTGCTTCTAGGATGCAGCTCTAATAAGAAAAATAAATCACCAATAACAAAAGAAGCGACACAAGAAATGACAGCAGCCAAAATTTTAGGAAATCCAGATTATTTAGCAATTTCTTATGGTGGATATAGAGAAAAAACAAGAGAGGTTCAACCAACAATTATAGAGCTTAAAGAAGATTTAAAATTATTGCATGCAATGGGTATCCGAATATTAAGAACCTATAATGTACAAACAGATTTGCCACATGCATCCAATATTTTAAAAGCAATTAGTCAGCTTAAAAAAGAAGATCCTAGTTTTGAGATGTATGTTATGTTGGGCGCTTGGATAGATTGTTTAAATGCTTGGACGGATAAAGCACCAAATCATGATGTAGAAAGTATTCAAAACGAGGGAGAGATTGAACGTGCTGCAGCTTTGGCTAATAAATATCCAAACATTGTAAAAGTGATTGCAGTAGGAAATGAAGCAATGGTTAAATGGGCTACAAGCTACTATGTTCAACCAAATGTAATTTTAAAATGGGTAAATCATTTACAAGAGTTAAAGAAAAAAGGAGATCTTCCTAAAGATTTATGGATTACAAGCTCTGATGATTTTTCGTCATGGGGTGGAGGTGATGAAAGCTATCGGGTTAAAGATTTAGAAGATTTAATCAAGGCAGTAGATTATGTTTCTATGCATACGTATGCATATCATAATTCTCACTACAATCCTGAATTTTGGAAAGTTCCAGATAACGAACATCAGCTGTCAGATAAAGAAAAAATAGATAATTCAATGCTTCGTGCGTTAGAATTTGCTAAAAAACAATATAAAGATGTTTCAGAATATATAAAAAGTATAGACAGTAGCAAACCAATTCATATTGGAGAAACCGGTTGGGCTACAACATCTAATGGGGTTTATGGAGTAAATGGTTCTCGTGCAACTGACGAATACAAGCAGGGACTCTACTACAAGCAGCTCAGGGAATGGACAAACAAAGAAAGAATTTCTTGTTTTTATTTTGAAGCCTTTGATGAACAATGGAAAGATGCTCAAAATTCAAATGGTTCAGAAAATCACTTTGGCTTATTTACCTTAAATGGCGAGGCTAAATTTCCTATTTGGACTCTAGTTGATAAAGGAGTATTCGATGGCTTAACTAGAAATGGTAATTCAATTTCAAAAACTTTTAATGGAAATGTTGATGCTCTGATGCAAGAAGTTTTAGTTCCTAATACAAGTTATAATAGATAATATGAACTCAATGAAAATAAACTCCTTTTTTTTCACATTTTTTTCATTTCTGATAATGAGTTGTACTTCAGTAGATAATCAATTGGTAGCAGATGTATTTGAAACTTCTGCAAGCGGAAATAAACTAACTAGAGTTTCGGAGTTTACTCTAGAAAAAAATATGTCTATAATTAAGCTAGATCCAAATCATAGATTTCAAACTATTACTGGTTTTGGAGGTGCTTTTACAGAAGCTTCAGCATCTTTACTGAATAAGATAAGTCAAAAAAATAGAGACACAATTATCCAAGCATATTTCTCTGAACAAGGCGCACACTATTCTTTAACTAGAACACATATGAATTCGTGTGACTTTTCTTTAAATCACTATTCTTATGCACCGGTGGATGATGACAGGGAGTTAAAGTATTTTACAATAAAAGAAGATAAGGAGGATCTTATTCCTATGATAAAGGATGCCTTAAAAGCTTCTAAGGATGGATTTAAAATACTTGCATCACCCTGGACAGCTGCTCCTTGGATGAAAGACAATAACGCATGGGTAGGTGGAAAACTACTTCCAAGGTATTATGATACTTGGGCATTGTTTTTTTCTAAATACATAGATGCTTATAGAGAAGAAGGAATAGATATTTGGGGTTTCACTGTTGAAAATGAACCTTTAGGAAATGGAAATAACTGGGAAAGTATGCACTTTTCACCTAATGAAATGACAAATTTTGTGCAGCATCATTTGGGCCCTAAATTAGAGAATGACAAGCACGATGTAAAAATTTTAGGATACGATCAAAATAGAGAGCACTTGATCGAATGGATAGATTCTATGTATAGCAATGAGGCTTCTTCAAAGTATTTTGATGGGACAGCTATTCATTGGTATGCAAGTACTTATGAAGTATTTCCAAAAGAATTAAACTATGCGTATAACAAAGCACCAAATAAGTATCTCATTCAAACAGAGGCGTGTGTAGATTCTCAAATACCTGTTTGGAAAGATGATGCATGGTATTGGAAAAAGGAAGCAACAGATTGGGGTTGGGACTGGGCACCAGAGAGGGATAAACATTTACATCCAAAATACGCACCTGTTAATAGATATGCAAGAGATATTATCGGTTGCCTGAATAATTGGGTAGACGGTTGGGTTGACTGGAATATGGTATTAAATAGGCAAGGAGGTCCTAATTGGTTCAAAAATTGGTGTATCGCACCTGTAATTGTAGATTCAGAAAAAGACGAGGTATATTTTACACCTCTTTATTATACAATGGCTCATTTTAGTAAATATATCAGACCAAAAGCAACAATTATTGATGCAGATAATTCAGATAAAGAATTGCAAGTAACTGCAGCGCAGAATTTAGACGGTACAATAGCGGTTGTAGTTTTTAATGAAGGGAATATTAAAAAGAGCTTTAAATTATTAATAGGACAAAAACAATCTACGATTACGATAAGCGGACAATCGATACAAACAATATTAATTAATACCATTTAATAATTATGTCAAGAACGAGTAAAGTTCCTATGGGACAAAAAATAGCCTTTGGATTTGGAATGTTAGCCAACCAAATGTTTCCAGCCATCTTAGGTATTTTTATGGTTGTTTTAGTTGAGGACCTTGGTTTTTCTGGCTGGATGTGGTCTTTAGTATTTCTTTTTCCTAGAATTTTTGATGCTATTACAGATCCTATTATGGGCTTTATTTCAGATAATACAAAATCTAAATGGGGAAGACGCAGACAATATGTTCTAATTGGAGGTGTTCTTATGGGTATTGCTTATATTTTTATGTGGCAGCTTTATAAAGTTGACGGAGTTCAATACAATTTTTGGTATTTCTTTTTATGGTCTTTAGTATTTTATTTAGGCTTAACTATTTTTAGTGTTCCCTATGTAGCCATGGGATATGAAATGAGTGATGATTTTCACGAACGTACCAACATTATGGCAATAGCCCAATTTATTGGGCAATGGGCATGGGTAATTGCACCTTTATTTTGGATTATTATGTATGATGAAAGTTGGTTTCCGTCTGCAGATGTTGCTGTTAAGGAATTGGCAATTTGGGTTGCCATACCCTGTGCAATTTGTGCTTTGGTGCCCGCAATTTTTATAAAAAGCGACTCAACACTAAACGAAGACTATGAGCCTTTAAACTCTTCCAATATTGGGAATAGTTTAATGAAAATATTTGAAAGTTTTGTAGCTGCATTTAAAATTAAAGAATTTCGAAAATTATGTGGGGCAACTTTTCTAATATTTAACGCTTTTAATACTGTAGCAGCACTTACTTT
>Ga0115569_10000170_pt1 | contig 51801 bp, 49 predicted proteins | sample COGITO_mtgs_1205_2_FD_87295 | JGI IMG/M metagenome (GOLD analysis project Ga0115569, IMG submission 87295) | Pelagic marine microbial communities from North Sea - COGITO_mtgs_120503 | ecosystem: Environmental > Aquatic > Marine > Epipelagic | place: Germany:Helgoland, sampling site Kabeltonne... | reverse complement strand
TTTACGCCGGCACCGACGAGATGCAGATCCGTGCAAGCGCGAAGGATTTACTTTCGCGAGGCTGAGGCACAGCTCGCGGTTTAGTCTTCGCGCTCATTAGGCAGCCTTGGCCTTCCTTGAACTAAAGACTCGCTCTGTTCATGGGCTCTGAGTGAAACCCACCTGATCGACGCCCAACCTACCCGACCCCGTAGAGGGTCGTACTCGGAGACTACGCTTGGGAATCGGCTGGATCGACATCGCGCTTGGCGGCGCGATGTTCGTCATGATGTTTGCGATGGGACTCAGTCTCTCCACAGGGGACTTCGATCGCATCCGCTCGAATCCTCGAACAACGATCGTCGGGACGGCTGTCCAGCTCGTCATTATGCCCATAGTGGGTATGGGACTCGCTGCGATTCTCGAATTGCCTCCTCTGTTAAGTACAGGACTAGTCATCGTCGCCGCATGCCCCGGTGGCCTCTTCTCAAACATGTACATTCATTTCGCCGGCGGAAACACGGCGCTCTCCATCACACTCACCGCGACCGCCACTATGGCCACGCTCTTCACTCTGCCCCTGTGGGTGCAGTACGCACTTATTAATTTTTCGCCCGGCGGCGTCACAACCGTTGAGATGCCCGTTCTCGACACTGCGCTTCGCCTCAGCATGCTGACGATTTTCCCCGTCGGCGTCGGCATGTTCGCGCGAAGTCGATCCCCCTCGCTTGCACGCTTTGAACGACGGCTCTCTGCCTCCGCAGCCACCGTGATCGTGATCGGTGCCGTCACCCAGGGTGCTTCTCGGCCCGACATCCCCCTCGAAGTGTTTTTGGAAGCAGCGGGAGCCGCGGCCTGGTTCGCCCTCGCGGCGATCGTGGTGGGCACCGGCGTTCCGGCCCTCTTTCGTATCCCCGCCCGGGATACCGTCACGATCGCCGTAGAAATGATTGTAAAGAACACGATGCTCGGAATCGTGTTAGTCAGCCAAGCCATGGACTTCGAAGCGTTGATTCCGATCTTCGCCTTCGCCCTGTTCCAAACGCCTGGCGGTCTCTTCTTGCTCATCACCTGGCGCAAGCTCAAGAAGGCCGGCTACTTCAAAGAGGATCCGTCCGAAGGCCACGGAGAAGCCGCGTAGCAATTTGGGTTAGGCCCCGCTTCGAGACACTCAGAAATACCGGATGATCTCTTCGGCGTAGGCTTCCATGGATCGCTTCTTCTGATCGATCGTCGACGGACCGTCGAACTCAAACCAGAACGGCAAATGGATTCCGGACGTCATTCCTTCGTCTTCCATTCGGCGAAAGAGATCCACCTCCGCATCCGCGTAAAGTCCGATCAAGGTCTCGAAGGGACGGTCACCCCGCCCGGCTTCTTTGCGCAACGTGCGCAGCGTCTCCATAAGCGCCGGGACTTCAGCTGGCGTATTGCCTGCGCCAATCCAGCCGTCCCCAACCCGCGCCGCGCGGCGCAGCGCCACTTTCGCAGTACCTCCGAAATAGAGCGGCACCGGGTGACTCGGCTTCGGACTCACAACAATCGGATCCCAGTCAAAAAACTCACCGCGGGCTTCGTAGTAGTCCCCCGTCCAAAGCCCCTGCATCACGTCGATCATCTCGTCCATGCGCCGACCCCGCGACTTAAAATCGACCCCGTAGAGGTCGAATTCCTCTCGCATCCAGCCCGCGCCGACACCTAACGCGAATCGTCCCTTCGAAAGCGTCGCGAGTGTCGCGGCTTGCTTGGCGACCTCGATCGGGTTTCGGAGTGGTAAAACATACACGCCGCAGACATAACGTAAACGCTCGGTGACGGAGGTGATCGCCGCTGCGCTGGTCCACATGTCGGGGTATTCACTGTCGGAGGTCTGTGGCGGATAGCCGGATTCCGAATACGGATAGTCCGGCCGCATCGTCTTCGGATAAAGAGCGTGGTCCGCTCCAATCACACCCTCATACCCAAGGCTTTCAGCGAAGCGAGCTATATCGCAAAGCTGATCCGTCTCAGCCCAAGTGATCGATTGCCAAAATTTCATACCGCGGACGCACCTCAATACGGTTCCGCGAAGGTCCAACGACGCCACGAATTCGTAGCGAGGACGGACTCAATAATCAGTATGGGCGGGGTTTGTCATCGCCCGGGCGCAGACCGTTCGACGAAAGTGCAGTCTGCAGCTCCTCGTGGCAACCCTGACAGAGCGCATGGCTCGTCGGTGCGATCCCGAGTCCCGCAGCTATTTGAATTATAGTTCCACACCAAGCGCAAATCTTGCTCATGCCTTCCCCTCATTCAGATCGCCCCTCGCAGAAGGAGACCGTCGTCGTCGGTTACCCCGACGGTTTTGGACACACACTCTCCTGAACCGAAACGCGCGCCCGCGGAGACAACCCGCAACTAAAGGTCACCACAACGCGCGATTTTGTCTATACGGTTTTCCCCCTATCACGCGGATTGAAAACTACGGGTTACGAAAGCCACACTGATTTGAAGTCGCGGTCGCAAAACGCGACACTCGGGACGCGCACGCGACAAGGCGATACCCGGGGCGCACACGACCCGTGCCCTAAGGAGCTGACGAGCAAATGAGCGAGCAAGCATCTCAAAATCCGATCCGTGTCTGCCTCGGATTTCCGCCCTTTCATGCGCAGGCGTATCTCACCCGCTTAGAAGCCATCGAAGGCGTTGAAGCGACGATTCTTCCAATCGATCCCGGCGGCGATTGGGCTTCCCAGGCTGCAGAGGGGCCCTATTCGGAACCGCCGCCCTGGGGCGCCTCCGTAGCCGCGGAGCGTGCAGCGGCGCTGGCTGAGTGCGATGTTCTCACGACGCTGCACGCGCCCGACCGACTCTTTGAGCGCGCACCGAAGCTCAAGTGGCTTCAGGCCTGCGGAGCCGGAGTCGAACAATTTGCCACGGCCGGGATCGACCAGGACCGCGTCATCCTCACGAACTGCACCGGCGTAAGCGCGGGATCCATGTCTGAGTGGGTGATAGGACGCCTGCTCCAAGTCTGGAAGCGTTTCCGCGAAGCCGACGCCTACCAACAGGGTCACAAATTCGAACGCTCCTACGGCCGCACTTTCGCCGGATCGACCATCGGCATCGTCGGTCTTGGCGGAATCGGCCAAGCCGTCGCCTCCCGCGCACGTGCACTCGGATGCCGCACGCTTGGCCTGAAGCGAAGCGCTAAGCCCGGCGACGTCTCAGAGCATGTCGATGAACTCTTTCCCAGGGAAAAGCTTCACGAGCTGCTCGCGCAGTCCGACGCCGTCATCATCTCGGCGCCGGCGACCGCGCAGACGCACCATATGATCGACGCGGCAGCGCTTGCGGCGATGCCTCGGCATGCGGTGCTGGTGAATGTCGCGCGGGGCACTTTGGTCGATGAGGTGGAGCTCGCTCGCGTGATGCGGGATGAACCGCTTGCGGCAGCAGTGCTCGATGTCTTTGATCCTGAACCGCTCAATTCTGCGAGCCCGCTCTGGGATCTCCCGAACGTTTACGTCTCGGCGCATTCCTCGGTTTCTGTGGATCGCTATATGGATGATGTTTTCGCGCTCTTCCTCGACAACCTCGAACGCTTCCAAAATGGAGGCGCGCTTCGTAACGAGATCGACATGAACAGCCTCGGTTTCGTAGCGCCCTGAACACGCGAAATCATTGAAAGCCCCCGGAGCGAATCGAAGCCCTCCTTGCTCGAAGCCCCTACAAGCGCGAACCCATAGAACTCGCGGGGCTCAAAAAAAACAGGCGTCGTACCCGAGGTACGACGCCTGCTAAATTCGCTTGAGTCGAACACCCTATTGGATGCCTGAGCTCCTGGATAAATCTTCGGACTAGGCCATCGGAAGCAGTACTTCGTTAGGCATCGCCGCCGTGGCCGTCTTCTCGTGCTCACGCGCCAGCGTGTCATTCACGACCTGCTTCACGTTCGTACGGCAACCACCGCAGCGCATGCCAGCGCCAGTCGCGCGAGCGACCTCTCGAGGCGACGTGGCGCCTTCCCTTACGAGGTTGCGAATCTGTCGGTCGGTGATTCCACGGCAGTGGCAAACGAGCATTCTGAGGATTCCTTTTAAAAGCCCGAGCGGTAATCGAGTCGGGGGCACCGGCTCCGGGGAATCAAGATAATATGGCTATGGAAAATGATAATCAATGTCATTTTCATCTTTGGTCGATTTTTTTCTGAGATCGAGCCGCAGCCACACCAGGGACCGGATCTCTAGATTCCGTAATAAATCCAGATGCTTGTGAACTCCAATTGCCCCTGGGGGTCGGGGTTGCCCCCTACAATACTTCCTCTTCGATGGATAGAATCCGCTTCCAACGCAGATGAAATGGAGAACGGAATGACCACAGAGGATCTGGTTGAGGTCGAGCGAATCAAGCAGCTGAAGGCTCGCTACTTCATGCTGATGGACCAGAAACGCTGGGATGAGTGGGCCGATGTTTTCTGCGAAGACGTGATCATAGATACGACCGAAGAGGGCTCCCCCCTCATTCATGGCCGTCAAGCTTTCCGCGACTACCTCCCCCCGATCCTCGAGAACGTCACGACCTGCCACCAGGGCCATACGCCGATTATCACCCTGACCTCGGCCACTGAAGCCTGTGGCATCTGGGCCATGGAGGACATGCTCTGGTGGCCCAAGGGCTCGCCCATGGAGCATCTCTGGGGACTCGGCTGGTATGACGAGCGATACCGAAAGGATGCCGACGGCGAATGGCGCATCGCCCACCTGATCCTTCGCCGCATCCGAGTCGAGATCGACGGACAGCAGGTGGGGCTAGGCGATCGGCCGGCCAGTGGGGATCGTACGAACGCGCCCAGCTGACTAGGATCTTCTAGAGACGTCGGGCCGCCCCTCCGCACGATCGCGTGGGCCGCTTGCGTCTAAAAAGACTTAAAGGAATCAGACCATGCCGAGCCTCGAAGAACTGGTGCAACCCGGACGCGCCGCCATCCTTACTATGGAAATGCAAAGAGCGGTCGTTGGCGATCTGACTTCACTTCGCGCACTAGCGGATGTGATCGCTGGACAGGGCGTTCCCGCGCGACTCGGTGGCCTCGTCGAGTCCGCTCGTCGCGCAGAAGTCCCGGTGATCCATTGCCGCGCCGCCTTCGCGGCGGATCGACGCGGCTCCTACCGCAACGTGCCCATGGTGAATTACCTGCTGAAGAATCCAGAGCATATGGTCCTCGGCGAACCCTCAACCGAGGTCATTCCGGAGCTCGGCCCCGAACCAGGCGACCTCGACTGCGTGCGACTTCACGGCATGTCCCCTTTTACCGGTACCGACCTCGATCCCAAGCTCCGGTCTCTCGGCGTGGATACGGTGATCGCGACAGGCGTATCCCTGAACGTGGGTATTCTCGGACTTGTCATCGAGGCCATTAATCATGGCTACCATGTTGTCCTCGTGAAGGACTGTGTCGGCGGTTATCCGCCCGAGTACGCCGAGATGGTGTTGGAACACAGTCTCAAACGAATCACGACGCAAACCACAGCCGAGGCGCTTCAACAAATCTGGAGTTAGTTCTCGGTTAGATTCGACTCGATCGGCTGAGTCGGCCAGCCGGGCGTCTTTCGGCCGCCATTAGGCCTCATATTCCCTCACCCCGAAAGCGAGTCCAATGTCTAGCCCCCCGATCGACTTCCAAGTTAACCGCGACAAGTTTAGCGATGTCCGTTTCGACGCCGGCGCACCGATCGACAACCTCGCCGAGGGCCAGGTGCTCTTCAAGGTCAATGCTTTCGCTCTGACCTCGAATAACATCTCCTATGCCGCCGCGGGAGACATGCTGAACTACTGGGGTTTCTTCCCTGGGCCGAACCGATGGGGGCGCATCCCGGCTATGGGTTTCGCGGATGTCTTAGCTTCGCGCAATTCTGAAGTCACCGAGGGCGCTAGGGTGTTCGGCTTCTTTCCGATGAGCCGGCATCTCGTGATCGATGCGCAGCCGACCAAATCGGGGATGGTCGACGGCGTGGCACACCGCGCAGAACACGCCCCGATCTACCGCACCTATTCCTACACCGATCGCGACGGGCTCTACGATGCGGACCTCGAAGACCAAATCATGTTGCTTCGCGGGCTCTTTATGACCTCCTTTCTGGTCGACGACCTTTTTGCCGACGAAGACTTCTACGGTGCGGAAGCCTCGATCATCACGAGCGCGTCCAGCAAAACATCGATCGCTCTGGCCCATCTCGGCGCGGTGCGTGCTCGCGGCCCTGTCATCGGCCTGACGTCGACGCGCAACCAGGACTTCGTCCGCAAGCTCGGCTGCTACGACGAAGTCGTGCTCTACGACGAACTCGACCGCCTAACGGAACTGGTACCCGCCGCGGGCGCCGTCATGACCGACATGGCCGGCAACGGCGAAGTCGTCGCTGGCGTCCACGAACGCCTGCAGGACAATCTCAAATACTCGTGCACTGTCGGCGGGACCCACTGGGACTCCCCACCTCGAAAGGCCGATCTCCCCGGCCCGACGCCGGAATTCTTTTTTGCCCCTTCGCGCATCGTGAAGCGGACACAGGATTGGGGCGCAGGCGGACTACAGGAAAAACTCGGAACGTCCTGGCGGGCCTTCGCTTCGTTCAGCAATCAGTGGATGAACGTCCAACATCACGCGGGCGAAGAAGCACTCGAGCGCGTGTACCAAGAAGTGCTCAGCGGCGCGCTCAACCCGAGCGACGGCCACGTTATTAGCCTTTGGTAACGAAACTATGTAGAGGGTGTTAGCCCGGGCCCGATTGGGACCATGAGGCACCCACAGGAGATCCCATGACCAAAGCACAGGGCGTTCACCATATCGCCTTCTCCACAGCCGACATGAAAGGGCAGATCGAGTTCTTCTCCGATGTCCTGGCTATGCCGCTCGTTGCGATCTTTCCGATGCATGGCGTTCCCGGCGGCATCCATGCTTTCCTCGAAGGCAAATACGATTGCCTGATCTCCTTCGTACAGCTTCCCGCAATCGCGGATATCGAGATCGAATACGGCAAGACGCATGCGGGCAATGGCGCTTTGCCTTCGGCACCGGGCACTATGCAGCATCTCGCGCTTGTCGTAGACAATGACGAGGAGCTCTTGGCGCTTCGGGATCGCATTCGAAGCCGCGGCGTTAACGTGCTTGGCCCAATTGATCATGGCATGTGTCGGTCGATGTACTTTGCGGGCCCCGAAGGCCTAACGCTTGAGGTGGCGACTTCCGACGAAGCAATCGACCCGAAGCATTGGCTTGATCCCAAGGCGGCCGCAGAAGTCGGCATCGATACCGATCTTATGGCGCGTTTCGCTGCGCCGGAATCTTTTGCGCGCCCAAGCGAGCCCGTGCCGCAGCCAGCCTACGACGCTGACAAGCCCCATATGGTTTACCCCGAGGCGGTCTACCAGCAGCTACTCAAGATGTCTGACGAAGAGGTCTCGGCCGCCACGAGCGTTAACGAGCCGCCGGTTCCGTAGCCGGCCAGTTCCGCGACCGACGGCCCCGGCACGCCTATGGCTAGGTTCCCCTTTCATTCCCGATCGATCTCAGACAAAGGATCTTTAATGAACGTCGCCCGCGAGCCTTATGGCGTGTTGCACGCCGACCCCAGCCCGATCAAGGACGTCTACGGGGGCGATGCGGGATTCGTTTTCGTGGAGTGCATGCGCATTCGGCCGGCAGACGTCGAATCGAAGACGGTCATCATCTTCTCTCATCCGATTGGCGGCGGTTCATTTCTCCCCCTCGTGAATACGCTGGCGGCAGACGGTGTCCACGTCATCTACTGCAATCCCCGATACCGCGGGAATGACACAGCGCTCATCATGGAGAAGTGCGTCCTCGATCTCGGCGCGTGTATCAAGGATGCGAAGAAACGCTTCGGCTACGAAAAAGTCTTGCTAGGCGGATGGTCCGGTGGCGGTTCGCTCTCCATGTTCTATCAGGACCAAGCGGAGCAGCCCTCAATTCGCGAGACCCCGGCGGGCGATCCTGCAGATCTCGTCGCAGCGAAACTCGAACCCGCGGACGGCGTGCTTTTGCTTGCAGCGCATCTCTCGCGTTCGGTCACTCTGACGGAATGGATCGATCCGTCGATCAGGGACGAAGCGAAGCCTTTCGACCGGGACCCCGAGCTCAACCTGTACGACAAGACGAACCCGAATCAGCCGGCTTACGACGCAGCCTTTCTGGATACGTACCGAGCGGCGCAGATTGCACGAAATCGCCGCATCACGGCATGGGTCAAAGAAACGCTCGCGGAGTTGAAAGCGGATCCCGAGGCGGCGCCGGAGCGCGCTTTCTGCGTGCACGGTACGATGGCCGATCCTCGATTCCTCGATGCCAGCCTTGACCCCTCAGACCGCGAAGTGGGGGTATGTTATTTGGGCGACCCGAAGGTCGTGAACGATGGCCCAGTCGGACTAGCGCGATTCGCGACGCTTCGCTCCTGGCTCTCGCAGTGGAGCTATGACGACTCTCGCGCCGATGGAGAGGGCAATGCAAGCCGCGTTACTTGCCCCGTGATCGTCGTCAATAACACAGCCGATCTCGCCTGCACCCCAAGCCACGCCCAGCGTCTCTTCGACGCCGTCTCTCACGACGACAAAGAAATCCACCAGATCCTAGGCGCAGACCACTACTACATTCAACATCGGGAAAAGGCAGCGATCGCTGTCTCGCTCATTAAGGATTGGATGACGCGCAAGTCCTTCGCGTAGGGCTTCGCTAGGTAGCGCCGTTCTCGAAACGATCTCTGGCCGCGCGGAATTCGCGCATTCCGTGGTAAAGCAGAACCGTCGCCATCAGATGAGCCGCCACGGTGATCGACAAGAGAGACCAACGGATACCGCCGATTCCGTACTCTGCTTCCGAGAACACGAAGTCCGTCATGGCGCCGACGATTAGTGGACCGATCGCTAGGCCGAGCAGATTAACCACGAAGAGGTAGACGGACGACATCTGGCCGCGCAAGTTATTCGGCATCATCTCTTGCAAGGCCGCCGGGGCTACACCAAAGGGCATCGCCGCCAGAAACGACGCAGGAGCGGCGAGTACCATCGCAGATATGCCGTCACTCATAAGCGGAAACGCTATTCCGAAAGGAAACCAAAGCCAGGCCGCATAAAAACCGACCCGCACCTTGGCGTCTCGATAACCGCGCTTGCTCATGGCATCCGCCAAGACACCCCCTAGAATCGCGCCGCTCGCCGAACCGACGAAGACGATTAGGCCGTATACGAGGCCGAACTCCGTCGCCTCCCACCCATGGACTCGCTTAAACATGGAGGGCAGCCACGACCCCGTGCCGTAACTCGAGAACGAGAGCAGTGCGAATCCGATATTATGCGTAGCGAGCGCCTTCCAATTGAATCGCGCATAAGCGACGACTTCTCCGAAGGGAAGCTTCGTGCCGACGCCCGCCTTCTTCGAAGCAATCATCCCGCGGCGCAGCGGTTCGCGAATAGTGAAAAGGACTATTGGGACGACGAGCAGTCCGGGCGCGCCAATAATCAAGAAGACCTTCTGCCATCCTGGGACCGCTCCAACGATAGGAATCTGCCAAGGCGCGGTGCCCCGAAGCATGTCGACCGCGGGGCCGCCAATCATATAGGCCAAGCCGGACCCTAAGTAGATCCCGCTCGAATAAACTGCGATCGCGCGGGCAAGCTTCTTCCCATCGAAACTATCCGTAATAATCGAGTAGGCCGAGGGCGAAAGCGAAGCTTCACCAACCCCCACGCCGACTCGAAGCAGAGCCATCTGCCAAAAATGACGTGCAAAGCCACACCCGAAAGTCATCAAGCTCCAGACAGTCAGTCCGAAGGCAATGATGTGCTTGCGGCTACCGCTATCCGCAGCGCGGCCGAATGGAATACCGAAGATCGTGTAGAAGATCGCGAAGGCGGGGCCCATCAGGAAGGCCGCTTCCCAGTCGCGCTCGATCCCGAGGCCGATTTTCAAATCGTCCACCATCAAGTTTAGGATCGAGCGATCCAAAAACGAGAAGACATAGACGACTAGCAGTACTCCGACGACGTACCAGGAATAGGCCTCCGAACGAGGCTCGACCTCTGTTTCGGAAGAGGCCGAGCCCGCGGATTCTTGACTCATTCTGCCTCAGGCAATCAGTGAATGATCATCGAAGGGCGCTTCGCCGCGACCGATCTTCTCAGCGCGTGTCCGAAGTTGCTCACCCGCTCCCGCAACACCGATCATCGCGACAAACTTGTCCGCCTTCAGATCAACGATCAAAGCCTTCGCCAAGTCATCGAGATCCTGGAAATGAATCTCCATTCCCGTCGCTTCGGCATGCTTCATGAACTCGCCCATGAGATCTTCGGGCTGTCCCGACGGCTTCTCTCGCGCGAGTTCATCGGGACGATTGCGATCGCAATTCCAGATCCCCGTCTTAAGTACGCCACCAGCTGGATAAAAGATCGTCGCGGAGAGCTGTGGATGCTGCGTGCTGAACTGCGCTGCCAAACATTCCGTAATGATCGAGACACTGGCCTTACTTGAGGCGTAGACGGATTGACCCGCCATAGGCGCGATTCCCCCGTCCCCCGAAGACGTGTTGATCACGTGTCCCTCTTCGCCGCTGGCGATCATCCGCGGAACGAAGCTCTGGATCCCATGGATCACGCCCATCACGTTCACGCCTAGCACCCACTTCCAATCGTTGACTGTGGTTTCCCAAACGTTCACAGAGGGTGCGCCTACCCCTGCGTTGTTGAAGAGCAAATGGCACGCGCCGTATTGCTCGTACACTTGTTGCGCGAGCGCTTCGACCGACTCGGGATCCGAGACGTCCGCGACGATCCCAGAGACTTCGCCGCCAGCCGCCTTGAGTTCGGTGACGGCTGCATCCAGGACGCCGCGATCTACGTCGCTCACCACGACCTTCGCGCCCTCGCCTAGAAGCTGCTTCACAATGGCCTTGCCGATATCTCCAGCGCCTCCAGTCACAACTGCAACCTTGCCCTGATAGTTCTGCATATCAATTTCCCTCATTCTTTAAAATTAGTAATCCAAGTCGCGATCTGGACCCTTTTCGGTGGCCCCAAGCGCATGATCCTTCCGCTCGTCTTTCGGCGGACGTTCAGCTGGAAAGCTGTCTCTCTCCGATCGCTGTAAACGCAATCGCCTGCGCCTGGCCGACATCAAGCGCGTCGGACATCTCCATGCTGTCAGAGCCGGCGCTTAGCTGCGCGAGGGCGGCCTCAAGGGTCTCGGCCTCGATCTCATAGATCGCCAGGTAGCGAGCGGGAGCGGCTTCCGCCGCATCACCGATCTGCGCAGTCGCGACCTCGAACCGCTGTGCTGCCACGAAGCCTTCGACCTTGAGGACGTCACCAAGATGAACCTCGTCGTACCAGCGGTTGTACTCTGCTTCCTGGCCAGGCTTGGGTTGCGTAAAAACGACCAATCTATGAGTTGCCATGGACGAAGTGCTCCTTCTTTCTTTTCACTTTGTTTTCGCAGGTGAACCGAGACCTAAAACGTCGGCGTTCGCGGCGGATCCGCCCATCGTTTTACACGCTCACCGCTGACGGCGAGATTTACCGGCTGCATTCCCATTGCGTATCCACTCGAGTCGACTTCACGGGTTTTCCTCGCGACCCCGCTCAGCACATCTGGCGATCGGTGAAGCAAACGTGTGACGACTCCCAGAGTCCACAGCCTCAAATTCTAGTCCGGTGCTCCTGAAATTCACCTATTTGAAGACCCTCGGATTGCTTTCCAGCACGACCCAGCAGCGGCGAAAGGCGACGGGCTTCATCTCACTCTCATGACGCGGCTGCCGGTCGTTACAGGAAATTTTCACTGTAGCTGGAAGAACACCTCAAGCGATCCATCGAGCATCCGATAAAGCCTCCCAAAGGAGCCTCCCCCCACTATGCGACTCATTACACGAATAATTACAGGAACGCTCATAACCTTCACCTGGACAGGTCTCGCCTCAGCCGAGACCACAACCACACAACTCTCCATCCCGCCCGGCGAGTTCGCTTATGCCACTGAGATGCGGCTAGACAGCGAGTTCGCTCACGCCACTGAGATGAGACTAGACGACGAGTTTGAAAAGACCGTCACACGCGCAAGCGAGATCGTGCTCAGTGGATTAGCCGGACCAAGCTCGATGAACTGCGGTCATGCAGTCACCATCACCGAACTCGAGACCTGCGTGGTCACCGCTGAGGGAATGCCTAGAGCGACCGCACCCGCAGCACTCGCGCAGTACTGATACGCTGGCTGATCGGGACTCCCCTGGAATCTTCGACTAGCGCACCAAAAGTTTGACCCGTCGGACCATGAAATTCTTACCTTCCTGGTCCGTCTGCAAAACCTTTGGCATGATCCGTCGTCGCATAAACGATCCGCGTGGCGGACGCATGGGAGCGCCCGCTTGGCCTTCGTCTCTGTTGCCCGCCTGCAAGACATTCCGGAATCGAGCGGCCTTCGGGTCAAGATCGACGAAATTGGAATTGGTCTCTATCGCATAGGCGACCAGATCCATGCGATGGAAGACGCTTGCCCCCACGCCGGATTCCCTCTTTCCCAAGGCGAATTCGAGAATTGTGTCATCGTCTGCAAAGCCCATGGATGGCCCTTCGACGTACGCACCGGATTCGCCCCCAACCACTCGGATGGCTTTCCAATTCCCTGCTTCGCCGTCGAACTTCGCGGCGATGATGTCCTCGTTAATATTGAGGAACGGGTCAACGACCCGCGAAGGAAGCGCGCTGCGTCCAGCGCCCTGTAGACAGCCAAACTAACATGGCCAAGGTGTTCGCGGTCGAATAGACGATATTCGCGATCCACATCCCCGACGCACCATATTCGGGTTGGCTCGACAGATAGATCGCGAGGGGCGCTCCCAATCCGAGCGCGAGTGCTAGCGAGATCAGCATGGGTGTGATCATGTCTCCCGCAGCCTGAAGAGCGCGAAACGCCACGAAATAGATCCCCCAGAATCCGAGTATGAACGAAACGTACCGAAGGTATTCGCTCGCGTGAGCCGCAACAGCCGGGTCGCCTGTAAATACTGCAACCGCGGCATCTCGGAAGAAGTAGAGCGCGACAGCTCCAGGACCCAGAATGCATACTTCGACGGCCGCTGAAACGTAAACTGATCGCCATGCGCGATCGACATTTCCGGCTCCTAGGTTCTGACCGACTAACGTGGCACACGCGTTCGCGATCGGGAAAGCGATCATAACGGCGATCATCTCAATCCGTAAGCCGATCGTATAGGCCGCTTGAACGTGGCTCCCAATTCTTCCTGCAAGAAACATGAAGACCATGATCATCGCCGATCGCGCAATCATCTGAAGCGCGGGCTGCCACATTGTTTTCCCTATGCGCGCGAGCATTGCCCAGTCCGGACGTAAATGCTGGACGCGCAAATGGACGCGGCTGTGACCGCTAAACAAAACGAAGGTCGCCATCGCGAAAGAAAAGGCACCCCCGATCGCGGTCCCGTAGGCGATGCCTTCGACACCGAGTGCTGGAAATCCAAAATGGCCAAAGGCCAAAGCCCACTCGAAGAAGATGGCGACGGGAACCTGTAACAGACCGATCATCATCGGCGTCGTCGCGTCCCCCGAACCAACCAGGATTCCGTTGGCAGCCTGCGCGAATATGTTGAACGCGAAGAAGAAGAACGTGATCCGTGCGTAGGCCTCGGCCATAGGGACGGCTTCTTCGCTCACGATCAGAGACACGAAGAAATTCGGAAAGAGGCCAACGCTCACGATGCCCAGCAGGGCGAGCAGGCTCGTGATCAGGAAGCTTTGGCCGGCTATGTGCTCGGCTTCCTCAAGTGCAGCGCGACCGATCGCGAAGGCGATCATCATCTGAATCGCAACGGAAAGGCCAAACGCTGAGACCTGGAAGATCTGCCGAAGCGTCTGGTTCGTCGCACCGGCTGCAGCGACAGCTTCGCCACCAATCTGCCCGAGAAAGCGCAGATCGAAGAGCTGAAACAGCGCCATCCCAGAAGAAGCCAACACCGCGGGGAGCGCAAGCACGAGGATCGAGATCAACAGGCGGCCATGCGTATGATCGCGATGTGTGAATTGCTGAGCGAGTGCTCGAAGGCCGCCGCTAGAACGCTCGGGCCTGGGGGCCCAGTCTCTAGGGTTTGAGTCGCTGGCGTCCTTACTACCGGATTTTTCTGGAACTTCGCTCATTACCCAAAGAAGGTAGCGATGATCATCTCATCCGGAATCTCGTGCTTGATGTCTTCATGGATCTTGGGCAATAACGACCAATGGACGCCCGGGCGCTTGTGATGCGCAGTGTGGTAACCGAGGTTGCAGGTCAAGAAGTTGTAGACGGGGCTCGTTCGGTTAGTCGAAGCGTCGTAGTGGCTCGTCGGCCAATAGCCTGCGTGATGCTCGTAAGTGGCCCATGACGTGTGCGTCAAAGCGATGAAGCCCGGGATCAAAAACACGCAGAGTGCATTGAGCGGATTCAAGTAGAGGAGTCCAAGCAGGATGCCCCACACCGGAATTTTCATCAGAAGATAAGATCGCCAGAAACGCGGATACTGCTGGCCAACCTTGTAGATATCGAGCTGATGATGGAGCACGAGGTCAATCGTGTACTCGACACGACCCATCTGAGACCCGTCCTTGCGCGTCCACTTGGACTCGTCTGGCTCCGCATGAGGGCGCTGGTTCAGATAGTTTCTGTGGTGCCCAAGGTTGTGATGAAGCACCCATCCGTACGGACTAATACCGGTCTGCAGCGACAACACCACTTCATAGATTCGGTTCAACACCGAATTGTGGAAGGTGTTGAAGTGCTGGTGATGGTGGTTGAGGGGCGCAATAAACATGCTCAGAATCGAGAACGGAATGATGAGCGAAGCGGCGACCCAAGTAGGTGCGAGAGCGAAGGCGGCCAAATGGACGCCCAGCATCACGCAGGTGTAGGTGACGGGACGCCGGTCGGCCTTGTAGCGAAGGATCGTGCCCTTCAGCGACGAAGTATCCTTCTGAGAACCCCTGCTTGCTCCTGAAGCGTCGGAAGAATTAGGGGCATCGTCGTGGAGGCCCTCGCGGGCATCGATTTCGAGCGCGGCGTTCATATTGTTTCGGATCTCTCACGCGCTCAAGGGCCGGACGTGGCGCGTTTTTCGGGGGGTTGCTTGGGTACTGCGTCCGGACGTGGGCGCAGGTTTAGCCGAATCACCGTGCCTGGAAAACGTTCAGGCGTACCCCGATGGTAAAAGCGGTGTAAAACCTCGGGCCGACCGTCTAGGGCCGCTTCGTGCTAGACAGACCGTGTGGGTATCGACTCCAAGATCGTTGCGATCGTCAATATCACCGAAGATTCCTTCTCGGACGGGGGACGGTTCCTCGCCCCCGAGGCCGCGATTACCCATGCCCGCGGCCTAGCGGACGACGGCGCCGCTTGGATCGAACTAGGACCCGCCTCGAGCAACCCCGATGCGGGACTGGTCTCCGCAAAGGAACAAATCCGGCGCCTCACGCCTGTTGTCCTGGCCCTGCAAGAGGGCCCTCTTCCGCTCTCGGTAGATGCGACGAATCCGGAAGTTCTCGCCTGGGCCATCGATGCAAATGTCGGGATGCTGAATGATATCCGGGGCTTCCCAGAACCTGCGACACAGGAGCGCGCCGCAGGCTGTGAGGCCAAGCTCGTCGTCGTCCATTCGCTCCTGGCCGAAGAGCGCGCGACGAGAGACGCGGCGACCCCCGAACAGGTCATGTCATCGATCGATCGTTTTTTCGACCAAAGGCTCGACGAGCTCGTAAGAGCCGGCGTCCCCGAAGATCGACTCATCGTCGATCCGGGAATGGGCTTTTTCCTCGGCAGCGACCCTCAATCTTCCGTCGAGGTCCTCCGCCGTATCCCGGCATTGCGTGAGCGGTTCGGATGCCCCGTTTTCATTTCCGTATCTCGCAAATCGTTTCTTCGCGCGATCACGGGAAAGCCTGTTGAGTCGATCGGTTCAGCCACGCTGGCGGCAGAACTCTTCGCGGCGCAAGCGGGTGCGGACTACCTGCGAACCCACGATGTCAGTTCGCTACGAGACGGTCTTAAGATTTCCCGCAGCCTGAACGCAGAACGTTAGGCGCGAGGCGAAGATTCTAAATCGATTTCGATCCGGGACCATTCGCTCGCTGTGCACGGACAGTTTGGAGGGAAGCACGTGGCGATATGGACCAAGCGGCGAAGATGAAACCAACGAGTGTCATTAGATGCAGCCAACTTCCTGCTGGTCGCATGGCACACGCAATGATCTTTGTTGGATCGAGTCCGTCCATTTGATGTCTACCCGCCCTTCGTCATGCTTACGGCTGAACGCTTCGAAAGAATACTCAACTTCTCTCCCCAATCCCGTGAGATGATCGAATTGCGCCTCCGATGCATGTTTTCAGAGCCGCGGCCAATCGAAAACCTCTAGGACTCGCTCAGCAAGCGCACGGACGTCCTGCCACACCCCCGCCTCTCGACGCGCCTCCTCGGTCCATAGCGACGCATCTTTCGCGTCAACCATGGACGAAACATGCGTATCAACAGCCTGTAAAGCGACCAGTTGCTTTTCCGTCGGAAGTGTCTCAAAACCCTCGACGAAGGACGTATAGGCCTCGTCGAATTCGAAGACGAGGTTCTCGGCAAAGCCTGCCGTCGCTGGCCGCCGCGCCGATTCCTCTGCGCTCGGAGGCGCTTCTGCAAGACAAGCCACCGCCCGCCAAATTCGTGAGTCCTGACCGCTCGGGACAACTTGCATCAGCTTTAGATCGCTCATTAGGCGTCGCCGCGCCCCGCATCCACGCTCCATATACCCGCACCATGAGAAGCTATGAAAAGAAATAGGAAGCAGTAAATCATGGAGAGCTCACCACCATTTTGAATCGGCAGAAAGGCTTTAGTGCCATGCGCCATCCAGTAGGCCGCCGCCATGAGTCCGCTACACAATAAAGCGACAGGACGGACAGCCAATCCGATGATGAGGAGAAGTCCGCCGATCAATTCGATTGGCCCTGCCACGTAGACAATCATGGCAGGCAGGCCTTCGGGCGCGCCCGGTGGAAAACCGATTAGCTTCTGCGTGCCATGCCACAAGAAATTGAAGCCTGCCACGATGCGCAGCACCGCGTAGAGTTGTCCGTTCCAGGTCTTCAGGAAATCCATCTCGACGGGTCCTCCTAGGGGCGCCCGGACTTGGGCACTCGGAGCCTAAGCGTACCACGCGGGGGCGACGCCCTCTGCCACTTGCAGTAGAGCAAGACGAAATTCGACGGCGCATGTCGCATGACTCAGGTCGCCTTCGCTCGAATAATAATACGCAAGCCACACATCGCTCGGCCTATGCGGCGCTGTTATTTCAGCTCCGTGACCTCCTCGAGACCCTCAATCCCTAGGTAGGGATTCGATGGGTTTCGCCCGGCGGCGATATCCTGCTGACGGACCGCTAGCGCCTCCTTCGTCATGGCATGCGTGAAGATCCAAAACTTCTCTTCGCGCATCGCCTCGACTATATCCGCAGCAACCTCGCTGGTCGTGATTCCCATCGCAGTGATCGCCTCGCGAAGCGGAGCCATCGTCGCGGTCTGCGCAGGCGTAGATTCCGCGCCGTCGTCGCGATTGCGCTCTGAGTTAAAGATCTGCGTCTTCACCAGATTGGGACAAAGGCAGTGCACATGGAGATCTGTTCCTTCGAGTTCTCGATATAGACTCTCAGACAAGCCAACGACCGCATGCTTAGTCGCCGTGTACATTCCAAGAACCGCGCTTGAAACATGCCCTGCCTCAGAAGCGGTATTAATGATGTGTCCCCCGCCCGCGTCTCTCATGACGGGACCAAAGCTCGTTATGCCGTACGCAACACCGAGCACATTCACATCGACGATCCAACGCCAGTCTTCCGGCGTGGTCTCCAGCATAGGACCCGCCGGTGCAACACCCGCGTTGTTAAAGAGGACGTGCACCGATTTATAATGCGCGAGGGTTTGATCCTTAAGCGCTTCCACCGAATCGGAATCCCGCACATCGCAAATAACGCCAAGCACATCTCCGCCAGCTTCAGACAGCCGTTTCACTTCGCGGTCCAGACTGCCCTGCTCGACATCCGCCATCACGACCTTCATACCCTCTTCGAGGAAGCGCTCGGTCACGCCGAGACCAATCCCACTCGCCGCGCCAGTTACGACAGCAACCTTGCCCTTAAAGTCCTTCATCTCTGCTCCTTGCCGACGGGCTCGGCCCGCTCGCTCTAGGCGTTCCTCGCGAATCGCCTTTGTCTCGATACTAGCTGGCGGCCGCCGCTCCGCGCGGCCAAGCCTGGTGAAACTATGCAGTGACCAGCCGTTTCCGGACTGCATTCTCGGGGAGGGCGGAGCAGATTAGGCGGGCTAGACTTTAGAGATGCCTATTCTTGATCGCTTCCGAATTGATGACAAAGTTGCCCTCGTAACCGGCGCCGGCCGCGGAATCGGGCGCGCTACTGCGCTCGCACTCGCCGAAAACGGGGCTGACATTGCACTCGCCGCACGCAGCGTTGACCAGCTTGAGCTCGTTGCCGAAGAGATTCGCAAACTCGGTCGCCGTGCCCTCGTCGTTCAATGCAACGCCGCCAGGACCGAAAACCTAGAAATCTTTGTCGCAAAAGCCATGTCCGAATTTGGGCGCATCGACATCGTGATTAACAACGTCGGCGGATCCATGCCGAAAGATTTTCTAGATACCTCGGAACAGGATTTCGCGGGCGCGTTCCACTTCAACGTGACGACAGCATTCGCGCTTTCGAAGGCCGCCGTCCCGCACATGCAGGAAAACGGCGGCGCGATCGTGAACATTTCGTCATCAATCGGCCAAATGACGGGCAAGGGCTTCACGGCCTACGGCACAGCAAAGGGCGCGATGACCCATTTTACAAAACTGCTTGCTGAAGACCTAGCGCCTAAAATTCGGGTGAATGCGATCGCCGTCGGCTCAACCGCGACCTCCGCGCTTGAAACGGTACTCACGAACGACACTGTGCATAACGCCATGGTGGAGGCGACGCCGCTCAAGCGCCTCGGAGAACCCGAGGACATAGCCCTCGGCGCTCTCTATCTGTCATCTCCGGCGAGCGCCTTCGTGACAGGATCGATCATGGATATCCACGGCGGAATCACCAGCGCGAACCTCGACCTCGACCTGGCCGGCATTTAGCCAGCACGCGACGCCCTGATTAGCCCGTGGCGCTATTCCGTGACTTCGAGGACGCCTGCGTCAATGTACTTTTGAACCGCGTCGTCCTCTAGGCCAATCAGATCTCGCGCGATCGCACGTGTGTGCTCTCCTATGAACGGCGCCTGGAAGAACTGAATATCTTCCATCCCCGTCGTATGGAATGCGGGTCCCTCGAAGGCCATCCAGCCGAGTCCCTGTTGGTCGAGCCAGCGACCGTAGCCCCGCGCTTGATAGTGTGGATCCGAAAGCTGGTCTCCTGTCGTGTACATCGGCGCAGAAGGCACGCCAAACATCTGCAGCGTCGCCGTCGCTATGCGCTTGCTCATTCCACCGGTCCATGCCGTCAGCTTCTCGTCGATCATGTCGTGTGCTGCCTGACGTCCGGAAACGGTCGCGAGTTTTTCGTCTTCCGCCCACTCGGGCGTACCCATAGCGCCTACCAAACCTCGCCAGTCTTCGTCGTTTCGAACCGTAATCGCAACCCATTGATCAGTGCCCGCACTGGGATAGACACCCCAAGGCGCGCCCCGCTCACGGCGATTACCAGTCGGCTCAACGCTTCCCGGATTTAGGCCCGCCTTCATTATCTGGTCGCCGATGATTTGGGCGACAGCCTCAGCTTGTGCAACCGAAGTGTGCGCGCCCTCTCCGGTTCGCTCGCGACGAATCAAACCCGCGAGGGCTGAAATTGAAAGTAATCGGCCCGCCAGGTGGTCCGGGAAGATTGAGGTCGATCCCGCCGGTAGCCCCTCTTCTGGATAATCCCAGAGATAAGCGAGTCCACCGATCGGCTGGGTACTCGGCCCGTAGCCAATCCAATCTGCCCAAGCTCCGTGGTTCCCTAGCAACTGGCTGCTCGCCATTACTAGATTGGGATTTGTCTCCGACAGGTGTTCGTAGCCAACGCCCATGGCCGACATCATTCCCGTCGAGCCGTTCTCTGTCACCACGTCGACATGTTTCGCGATTTCATGAACAAGCGCGAGGCCCTGCTTGTCCTTCAGGTTCACACCGAAACCACGCTTGCTGCGATTCGAGGAGGCGAAGGAAGCACTCATCTCCGTCGACATCACGACGCGAATAAAATCGGGGTAGGTCCGGCTTTCAACCTTGATCACGTCGGCGCCGTAATCTGCAAAGAAACGCGCGGCTTCAACACCCACCCCGCCGATACCGAAATCCAGAACACGAAGCCCTTCGAAGGGACGCGAAGGATCCGGCCGATCTCCGCTTGGCGCCGGCCGAGCGTCGCTCCAAAAACCATCCGCAATTTGATCCGCGTGTTCATCGATCGACGGAGGTCGCGTGCGGTATCCCTGGCGCACCGAATCGACTTCAAAAAAGCCCGCTGGGAAGGGGCCCGTCGCGCCTTCGGCGTACTCCACATCTATGAATGTATCTCGAGACTTAAAGTGGTCATTGTCGAGAACTTCGTTCGGTGACAACACGGGAGTACAAACGATCCCGCGTTTCTGCGCTTCGAAGGAAACCTCTTCGTGAGTCATCGTCGCAAAGAGGTCGCCTATCACGACTCCCAAAGCATCTGCGATCGCCATCCGTCCCAAGAAACTGTCGTAGGCCGGATCTCGCAGGTAGTCGGGATCCCCCAACCACTCGCGCATCGCGTGCCACTGCCGTGGCGCCATCATCACAAGACGGACGTAGCCCTGCTTGCACGGAAAGATCGGGTATACGGGACCAGAGCCCACTCGCGACTGCGGGGTATCATTGCCCTGCGCTTCCGTGGCGGAGCCGTTCGAGAACGACCAATCCGTTTGCTGCGCCACCGCTTCCATTACAGACAAATCGATCGTCTGTCCCCAGCCGGTCTTCATGCGCTGGTAGTAGGCGACCATCGTTGAATAGGCGCCCATGATGCCGGCAATGTCGTAACACATGGCACCCGGTGAAAAGAGCGGCTCGCGGTCGGCCGTTCCCGCCTTGAATTGCATCCCAGCGACAGCGCACATGGTCGAATCCGTCGCGACCCAATCACGGTAAGGTCCAGTCTGCCCAAAGTCAGAAATTGACAGGACGATCAAGTGAGGGAAACGATCGCTTAACGCCAAGGGGGCGAGACCGAGTTCAGCCATGCGACCTGGCTTTTCGGATTCGATCAGGACATCTGCACGCGAAAGCAGATCGACTAGACGTTCACGGTCGGACTCCGATTCCATGTCCAGAGCGAGCCCGAGCTTATTCGCGTTGCGATAAGCGAAGTAGAGACTGCGACCCTCTGAATCAAAAGGCGGCAAGCAGCGAGAGTGCGCGCCCGCCTTGGGTTCGACTCGGATCACTTCGGCGCCGAGGTCTCCGAGGATACGACCAGCGAGTTCGCCTTTTTCGTCAGCGAGATCAATGACGCGAAGACCTTCAAGGGGGGATTCGTTCGACATGACGGGGCGGCGCTCCTGAGAAAATTTCCGAATGCGATGGAGGTGATGACTTCAACTAAGCCGCCGGACCTGCACCTCAAGAGTGCAAACCGAGACGAATGCGAGTGTTCTCCCGGATCTTCTCCGGAACTCGAAATGCTAACGGAGAACCGGCAGTGCCGCGTCCTGTTGTTCGCGCAAAACCGGGTAGAGAAGCGACTCCTCCCGGGACAAGCGGCGATGGAAATATCGGATGAAATCCGCGTCGCGCTCCGGGCCCGAGGAAAGCACGAGCTCTTCCAGAGCGGCCTCCCCTTCCTGCCACGAATCGGGCCGCATTCCGAGCAATTTTGCCATGTCATCAAGGTCTTCCGCCTCGATCTGCGCACCAAACTGATCCGCGCGCGCAAGATAAACGGCGGTTCGTTGGATCCGGTCCAGTTCATAAGCGCGCTCCCCGTCCTCCCCTGCATCCGCGGGGTCGAATAGATCCACGAGCTGTCTAATCGCCGGAGCGCGTCGCGAAGGGCGAGCGACAGGAAGTGTCGGCGGGTCGAGCTCCGTCCCCGTCGCATGCGCCATGACCTCTAGGCCACAGCGCCCGTACACCACATACCACCCCAGGTACTGAACGTAGTTGGCGCTCTTAACGGGATTCGTCACCTGATGGGCAACCGAGAGCGGATTGAGGAGTGCAAAGCGAATTGTATGGAAATCGACCACGGCAAGATCGACTTCCCGACCGCTGATCGCCCCATAGCGATGCATCACGTCGCCGAGCGGAGTGACCATAGGCTCCGTTAGGTCTCGTGTACGAAAGCCGGCGAGGTCCGCCGCATAGTCCCCAATATACCCGAGCTCAAAATCGAGCAGTCCCGTAAGTCCGTCGTCGTCGTACATAAACTGACCCGAGTCGCAGACAAGGAACGAAAGCTCACCGCGATCCTTCGGCACGTTCCGCTTACACCAGGCGAGTTGGAATTCGATCATCGGATCCGGCGCGGTCTTCCCTGCGCGGTACCCCTTTTCAAAGCCCAGCGTCTCCCCCATACAGCTGGCTTCGGCGCTCGGCGGACGGCGATATCCAATTGCCTCGAACTCTTCGACCGGAATCGAATGCACCTTCGCCAGGTCCGTTAAGTACTCATCCAGGACCTTCGCGCGATGCGCATCATCGTTCGCGCGGTCGAGACTAAACCGTCCAGGGATCTTCTCTAGCAGAAGCCCCGGCGGGTCCTCGCAGACGCCGTACGCATGGGGCACAGCGACCCCGTGTCGCTCGAAGATTTCGATGACCGCCATCTCTTTGCGCAGCGGCTTCGTATCTCGATGGAATTCGCCGCGTGCACCCCGCCAATAGAGCGGAATAATTTCACCCTCATTCGTTTCTAGATCAAAGAAGCAGGCGGGGCGCCAACGGGGTTGCGGCTCCCAAGCAACAACGCGACCTCCGAGCTGATCTTCCGCCCACGCGAATGCTTTCTGCCAATGCGCAGGCAGTTCCGTGCTCATACTCTCGCTGAGTTCTACTCGCATTATTCTCGCCTCTTTGCTTCGCGCCGACTAAGTGAGCGACGCGTGCTCGGCCCGAACATTTCGCACGGTCGGAATCGATGCGCAATTCCTCACACGAAGAGCTTAGTTGCACCTTGATGAAGTGAAATAGTGAGTTTTTGCGTATCGCCGACGTGCGTCGCATAGAACTTTGAGCGGAGGACTAAAGGCAAGCCATCGGAACTCCGACCAATCCGGTATCAGCCCCACACCCTACTCATTGGTTGAAGGCTGCCCCCAAGCCCAAAGGGACACAGATCCCCGGGCGACATCGGAGATTTTTTCATGGGTACCGCCGTCTGGATCGAGAAAGCGCAATTCCGAATGAGTGGCGCAGGTGAACGCGCCGCCGTCGCTGCCGCGAAGGCTGCGTTTCCTTCCGAGCAGATCTTCGTCGCTCGTGGCGTCAACGAGCGCCCGACTGCCTACCGCAGCTTCGCCTCAGCAACGACCTTTGCCGGCATAGTCCGCTCCGTCATCGGCCTCGGCGAACATATCATCATCCATGAAATGCCTGATGGCGGCGTCTCCAGCTGCGGCCGCGAAGGCATGATGGACGAGCTTCCCGCTCGCGCCATCGCACGCTTCTTCGAGCCTATCGCCCCATACATCGAATCCGGAAGCTATCTCGAGTTCGAATCGGACCACGGCGGTATGTGGACTCGCTTCGAATTCCACGATGGCGGCATGCGCGTTGTAGAGCGCGAACTCGGCGCTGACGAAATAGGTGACTGGGGCGTGATCGAACACGACCGCACCGAAGTGCTGCTCGACCCCCTGCCCTAACAAGCACAGTCGAACCGGCAGAGAGGCTTCGCCTCACTCAGGCCTAAGCCGTAGGCGGCGTCCTCCTCGGCTCAGAGCCGGATTACCCTTCAGCCTGATTCGCTAGGTGTACGAAGGACGAAGCGACTGCTGCTTCCCAAGCTTGCGCGAATCTTGCCGGGAGATCGTCCCGCAGAAGTGCGCCGGGCTCAAGGAAGTCGACGATCTCGCCGTAGTGCCGCGTATCCAACTGCGAGACACGTCGCGTTACGTGCCACGGGCGAAGCTGTGACGGGTCCGACAACCCTGCGGCCCCCATCAAGTCGACCGCCGCATGAACGGTTTCCGCCTGGTAGCGCGCCACACGTTTCGACTTTTCTGTCACGACCAGTCCCGCCGTGAGAGACGGCTTCTGTGTCGCGATACCGACGGGGCAATCGTTGCTGTTGCACTTTCGTGCCTGGATGCAGCCCATCGACATCATCATCGAGCGCGCGGCGCATCCCAGATCCGCACCGAGGGCGATCAACTTGGTGAGCGCAAACCCGCTCACGATTTTCCCGGATGCAATGATCTTAATCTGATCGCGCAGTCCGACCCCGACCAGCGAGTTTTGAACGAAGGTAAGTCCCTCGACAAGCGGACAGCCTAGGCTGTTCGAAAACTCGAAGGGCGCGGCACCCGTGCCGCCTTCACCGCCGTCGACCGTAATAAAGTCGGGGACCTGCCCCGTCTCGAGCATCGCCTTACAGATCGCCAAGAATTCTCGCCGCTTGCCTACGCAGAGCTTGAAACCAACTGGCTTTCCCCCTGAGAGTTCACGCAGTCGCGTAACGAATGCGAGAAGTTCTATCGGCGTCGAGAAGGCAGAATGCGCTGGCGGAGAAATCACATCTGCACCCATGCCCACGCCACGAATAGCCGCCACTTCGGGCGTGATCTTCGCTCGGGGCAAGATGCCTCCATGCCCTGGTTTCGCGCCCTGTGAGATCTTGATCTCGATCATCTTCACAGCATCAAGCTTTGCGCATTCTGCGAATGCGTCGCTATCGAACCCGCCCTGTTCGTTGCGGCAGCCGAAATAGCCTGTACCGATCTGCCAAATCAAGTCGCCGCCGTGGAGATGATGCGGACTGATTCCCCCCTCACCAGTGTTATGTGCGAAGCCACCTTCTGCAGCACCCTTATTGAGGGATTCGATCGCCTTACCAGAAAGCGCCCCAAAGCTCATCGCCGAGACATTAAAAATCGATGCCGAATAGGGCTTCGCACATCGGCCTTCCCCGATCGACACACGGGGGCTTACCTCGCGAGGCGCAACGGGCGCCATCGAATGGTTGATCCATTCGTACCCCTCACCGTAGACGTCTCTTTGCGTTCCGAAGGGCAGGCTGTCAAGCGCACCCTTAGAGCGCTGATACACCAGCGCGCGTTCTTCGCGGTTGAAGGGGCGGCCGTCGGAATTCGACTCGACGAAATACTGTTGAATTTCCGGGCGGACCTCTTCCATGATGTAGCGCGCGTGCCCGATCACTGGGAAGTTTCTGCGAATCGCGCGCTTCGTCTGAAGCATATCGATCGTGCCTAGCATGATGATCGGTCCGGCTACAAGGAAGCCGTACCAAGCCAGAGGCGTGAGATAGATCGCGCCCACGAGCCCTGCCGTCACGACACACGCCGAGGAGACGAAAATCGAACGGGCCGATACGCCGCCTTTCGACACGCTCCAGATACTTAGCACCGAGAGTGGGCCAACAACTAGGAATGCGAATAGTGCCGGCGGCCAAATCTGCGCGAGGGCGATTAGGCCGGCAATCACAATAACGTTCAGGGTCACGAGGATGGATTGCATGCTTGCACGCTCTTTCGTTGAGTTCAGATGAGCTTCGATACCGGGCGATCAGGATCGTGACCGATAGCTCTTCAGAAGAGCAACTTGAAATATATGGCGCATCACCCGAGTCATGACTCGGACGCTAAACCGACAGAACTGGCTGCTTTAGCGCTTGAAGCCGCTTAGCCGAGCCCTACCTCTTTGGCCTGATCCTCGAGGAAGGAAATAATGCCCCCAGCACCGCCGCCGCCGGTATTCGCCATGTCTTCGAAGCCACGCATCACGATCAAACGGTCGACACCCAGATCTTCGTAACGCTTCGCGGTATCCGCATCGACGGCCCCAGGCGGCGTGATCGAAATCGTGAGAGGCTCGAGGCCTTCGCGACGCTCAGTGCTCTTTGCGGTTTCCTTCAGAGATTTAACAGCTTGTTCCGTCGCATTGAGATCCTGAAAGAAGCCGTACCAACCATCTCCTTGCTCCACCGCACGCCGAAGCGCGGGGGCAGACATTCCGCCAACCAATATCGGAGGATGCGGATTCTGAACCGGAAGCGGTCTGGACTGAATGCCTGAGAACTTCGTGAACTGCCCGTCGAAGCTCGGCTGCTCTTGCGTCCAAAGGGTTCGAATCACTTCTATGTGTTCCGTAGTCCGAGCGCCACGCTCTTCGTATGGAATGCCAAGCGCCTCGAACTCGCCGGGCACATAACCGACACCCAAGCCGAAGATCAGACGGCCCTTCGAAAGCACGTCTACGCCCGCGAGTTCCTTCGCCAAGACGATCGGATTCCGCTGGGGAAGCAAGATGATCCCGGACCCGAGCTTAATCTTCTCCGTCTTGCCGGCGGCGAACGCGAGGGTCGTCACGGTATCCACGAAAGGCGCGTGCGGCGGCACGGGGGATGGCGCCTCTTGCGGGTCGATTAACACCACGTGCTCACCCGTCCAGATTGACTCGTAGCCCAGTTGCTCAGCCGCGACAGCGACATCTGCAATTGCGTCCGCATTGTCGAGCGCGCCTATGTTCAGTCCGAAGTATCCAAAATCCATATTGTGATCCTTGCCTTTGCTTAAGGTCGCAGAAAAGTACTGCGCGCCTAATCCATCACCACTTCGGCGATTGCCTTAAGCGATTCCGGATCCTGCGCGTGTAGGTTCATCGTCGTCACTCGGCTTTCCTTCCAAGCCTGCAAACGATCACGGATGCGCTCCTTCGGACCAATCAAGCAGATCTCGTCGATGAACTCATTCGGGACCGCCGCAATGGCCTCGGCCCGTTCACCGGCCAAGAAATGGTCCTGAATCTTCTGGGCCTCTTCGGGATACCCCATACGGCCCATCAGGTCCTTATGGAAGTTGCGGTCCTTGCTGCCCATACCCCCGATATAGAAGCCGAGCATGGGACGCTGCGCGTCAAAAGCGGCCTCGAGATCGTCCGTCACACTCACGGTCACGCCCTGCACTATGTCGAAATCATCAGGCGCGTTCACGAGAGAATCCGCATAGACCTCTTCGCGATAGGGCGTGTACCAGAGAGGAATCCAACCGTCACAAACCTCGGCTGCAAGCGCCACGTTTTTCGGCCCTTCCGCGCCCAGGTAAATCGGGAGATCAGAACGAAGCGGATGCGTGATCGGCTTGAGCGGCTTTCCCATTCCCCAACTGCCTTCGCCTTTATACGGGAGCGGGTAGTGCGGACCCTCATTCGAAACCGGCTCTTCCCGGCGCATCACCTGGCGAATGATGTCGATATACGCGCGGGTGCGTGAAATCGGCTTACTGAACGACTGGCCGTACCATCCCTCCACGACCTGCGGCCCAGAGACACCTAGACCAAGCATCAGTCGACCTTCAGTCAAATGGTCCAAGGTGAGAGCATGCATGGCGGTGGACGTCGGCGTCCGCGCGGAAATCTGCACGATCGATGTGCCGAGCTTCAGCTTCTTCGTATGCGCGCCTATCCACGCGAGGGGCGTGAAGGCATCTGAGCCCCAGGCTTCTGCAGTCCATGCGGAATGAAAGCCGAGGCTCTCCGCGGTCTTCGCAACCTCGAGAAAGTTGGGCGGCGGCTGGGCTTGCCAATAGCCAAACATGATTCCGAAGCGAAGAGAATTGCGCGCGCTCAAATGTGTCTCCTAGGGATTTGTCGAGGGATTGATCCGATGCGTGCTCTGACGGCAGCCTCGGACCACCGATCATAGCCCTCCGAGTTCCTGGCGGAAGCGCGTCTTCGGTAACCGCTAAAAGGTCTCAGAGACGCACGATCAGGACTCAGGAAATAAATCGAATCTTTCGATGCGCCCGAGATTACGCTCTTTGTCGGAGCCGAACCCAATTTTGCGGAGGCCGTAGAATAGGATCGACCCCCACGGCTCCCCTACCCGCCCGAGAACGGCCCTGCTCAGCCTGCTAGCCTAATCCCATGTCGACCGAAATGGATCCGCGCCTATCCGCCCTCCTCGACAAGCAGGCAATCGAGGAGGTCGTCCTTCGCTATTGCCGAGGGATCGACCGGCGGGACTTCGCGCTCGTACGTAGCTGCTACCACCCCGATGCTGAAGACCATCACGGCAGTTTCTCGGGAAGCGTCGACGAATACATCGCCTGGGTCGACAAGCTTACGTCCCGCTACCTTTGGACCATGCACTTCGTCGGCAACGTGCTCATCGAACTCGGCGACGAGGACGGGATCGCCATATGCGAGACCTACGGTGTATCGCTTCATCGAAGCGACGATTCGCGTCCTTTCATGAATCTCGCCACCGGCTTCCGCTATCTCGACCGCTTCGAGCGACGCGGCGGAGACGGAGATGGGACCGAACCCGAGTGGCGAATCGCTCGGCGCGATGCGATCGGCGAATGGTCGATTCCGATTCCAGAGGGCGCTTGGTGGGAGATTCCCGAAGACCACCCTACGGGTCATCGAGATGCAAGCGACGCGATCTACCGACTACTTAGTTCGATTGGCCGGACGACCGCGCATTAGATCCGTCGGGAAACGATTTATCAAGGGACGTAGTGGTCCACCTTAAGCGCATCGCACCGAGACCGCTCATTCCTCGCGAAGCCCAAGCAGGAAAGGATTTCCATGGAGTTCAGCAGGATCGCATTTGCCAAAAAGGACGGCGTCGTCCAGATCACGCTCAATCGACCGGATCGCCGAAACGCCCTCAGCCCGCGGATGGCGGAAGAACTCACCCAGGCTCTGCGGCGAATAGAGGGTGATCGCGCGGTCCGTGTCGTGGTGCTGCGGGGCACCGATGGCCACTTTTGCTCGGGAGGCGATCTAGCACCCGACGATATGCCGGAAAATGCGAATCCCGACTTGGCCCCAGCCTCGCCCGCGGCCGCGGTCCTCGATCTCATGAACCGTATTTACGGCGACGCGATCCGGACACTGCACGGATTTCCGAAGCCCGTTGTTGCGTTGGTGGAAGGCGTTGCGGCTGGCGCCGGCGCGAACCTCGCCTTTGCCTGCGACCTAGTCTATGCGGCGCGCAGCGCACGCTTTTCTGAGATTTTCGTGAAGCGTGGGATCTCGCTCGACTGTGGTGGATCCTGGCTATTGCCTCGGCTCATAGGACTACAAAAGGCTAAGGAACTCGCATTCTTCGGCGACTTCATTTCCGCCGACGAAGCGCATAACGCCGGCCTCGTAACCCAAGTCTACGAGGACGATTCCTTTGAAACCTCCGCTGCGGAACGAATTGCGACCCTCGCCACAAGGGCTCCTGTCGCACTCACGCAAATCAAACAAAGCCTGCATCGATCGATGGAACTCGGCCTCTCCGAGGCTCTGGAAATCGAAGCAGTGTCCCAGGCTGCGCTGACCGCAACTGAAGATGCCGCTGAGGGAATGCGCGCCTTCATCGAGAAGCGCGAGCCGAATTTCCTAGGACGTTAGGTCTGAAAGCTTTCTCGTCCAAGCTCTTCATTAGAAACACTAACTTCACGGCGAATAGAACCTGCTAGATGCTGAGCTCCCGCAAGTAAAGGCCTCTGCCCTATTCGTCTCGGCACTGAAACGGATGTGCCAGACTTGAGACCACCAAAACCGCGCCCCTTGCATTCCCTATGACATCCCTCTGAAAAGCGTCGCGGGACTTCAAGCCAATCATCCCCTACACCGAAAAGTGATTTCGCTAAACATGCACCAGACTTCCCCAGCCACTTTCCATATGGAGCATGTATTCGGTGACGTGCGGCCCTTCGCCCAGTGCCACGCGGCAACGCTTTTACCGCTCTCTCGCGGGCGCATATTGCTCGCGTGGTTCGGTGGAACATGGGAGTCCCACGAAGACGTCTCGATTTGGGCATCTACGCGCACCGAAGCGCCCCCCGGTGACACAAGAGTGTCCCACTGGAGCTCCCCTCAACGAATCGCCAAGATCGCGAATGAGCCCCACTGGAATCCGGTCCTCTTTTCTCTTGGTGAGGACAGAGGCATCGCGCTTCACTTCAAAGTGGGCGACAGCATCCGACGATGGCGCACCCATCAACAACAGTCCCAAGACGACGGAGTGACGTGGACAACTGCAACTGAACTTGTTCCAGGGGATCGTGGTGGGCGAGGTGCTGTGCGTTGTAAGCCGATCCAGCTTCGTTCGGGAGACTGGCTCGCGGGCGCTTCCCGCGAGCGATGGCGCCACTGGAGCGCATTTTTTGATCGCAGTGCTAATGGGACATCCGATTGGCGGTCCACGGGGGCGGTTGGAATCGATCGCAAGCACTTTAATGGGAAAGGGCTGATCCAACCGACGCTATGGGAATCTGAACCGGGATATATCCACGCCCTCTTTCGATCTACCGCGGGACATATTTACCGAAGCGACTCTGTCGACGACGGACGTCACTGGTCCACTGCGGCTCCGACCGCAGTGCCAAATAACAACTCAGGAATTGATGTTGTCCGGCTAGCCGACGGAAAATTGGCCCTCGCGTGCAATCCGGTGCCAGGAAATTGGGCGGCGCGCACACCGCTCTCCATCCTATTCTCAAATGATAATGGCGTGACCTGGCCCGAGCGGCTCGACGTCGAAACGGAGCCAGGGGAGTTTTCTTACCCGGCGCTCGTATGCCACGAAGACGGACTCGCTCTTGCGTATACCTGGAATCGGCGAAGGATCGCATTCGTCCAGATTGCTAGCGAAGCAGTGCCCAACTTCTAGCCTCAGCATTAGTTCGGCGACCCACCCGCTGTCGCCCCTGCCCCTGACCAACTCTTCGCGGCGAATTCGCACGGCGAAGGTTCGACAGCGAAGAGCAACGCCCGTAACGACATTCTTCGCTTGTTCGAGCCTCGCGCGAATGAGTGCATCTCGAAACGATCGGATCGAGACGTGAGCGCTTCGAGCAGCCTGCTATAGGTCGAAGTTGTGGTAGATCGTTCCGCCGGCAGCGACTCCAGGCGTTCTTTGCAAGCCTCGATCAGTTCCTCCGGCACATCACTGAATCGGATATCCCAGCCTGCCGCGCCACGGCTCGATACCCCTTCGTCAACCTGCTCGTCCACACCCCACCCCCCGCTGAGCAGGCGAGAAACGGCACCCTACGAATCGAAACGGTGCTCCGCGGCGCAGCCTGAATCGGGCGAAGCCCCTATCCTTTCCAAAACCGCGATCGTCTTTCGCGTCATCTCATCTCTTCGCACCCCAGGAGCATCCTCACCATGGCCAACTCGTTCGGCGCCGACACCACAGCAGAAGAAGCAGCCGGAGACGTCGACCTCTCCGGCAAGACCATCGTGCTGACCGGCGGCTCCGCCGGCCTAGGCGTTGAAGTGGCCCGGGTACTCGCCAAGCGAGGCGCACGCGTTGTGAGCGTCGTTCGTGACCGCGCTAAGGGAGAAGCAGCCGCAACCCGAATCCGCGAAGCCGTGCCTAACGCCGATATCGAATTCGCAGAGCTTGACCTGTTCGACTTGGACAGCGTTCGCAAAGGTGCCGACGACATCGCCGCCCGCTTCCCGAAGATCGATCGACTCATTAATAATGCCGGCGTCATGATGTGCCCGCTCGGCCGCACCAAAGAAGGCCTAGACACTCAACTCGGAACTAACCACCTCGGGCATTTTGTCCTGACGGCTCGCTTAATCGACAGCCTCAGCGCCGCAACACCCGCCCGTATCGTCAACCTCTCAAGCGGCGGGCATAGGCTTTCGCCTTTGCGCTTCGAGGATCCCTTTTTTGAGCGCGACGAATACAACAAGTTCACCGCATACGGCCAGGCCAAGACGGCCAACGTCCTCTTCAGTGTCGCCCTGGATAAGCGCTTCAAGGATCGCGGCATCAGGAGCTACGCAGTGCATCCGGGCGCGATTCAGACTGAACTCTCCCGACACATGGACAGAGACGACATCAAAACGCTCATGAGCAGTCGACCGCAGAACGAACCCATGAAGTTCAAGACCCTAGAGGCCGGTGCCGCCACTACGGTCTGGGCTGCGACCTCTACCGAGCTCGACGGCCAGGGCGGCGTGTACTGCGAAGACTGCAACGTGGCAGACGTGATCGAGAAACCCGGAGCCAGCTTCGGCGTCGTCTCCTGGGCGGTCGATGGTGAAGCGGCCGAGAAGCTGTGGACGCTGAGCGAGCAATGGTCGGGGCAAGCCTTTCCCGCCTAACGACAATCGAGGCGTCCGGGGCTTAAAAACAGGCGGGTGGGTAAAAGTTCGCTCGACTCAGGGACGCTCTCACCCTCTCTCACCACCGTGCCGCCCTCGCATTCGCCTGCGGGCTCGCGACGTTACAACCGATTTGGCTCACACTTCTGCACACGCTCGCAACTCCTGCCCTCATAGAGGCCTAACGTGACTGACCAAGTCGTAATTCGCGCAGGACGACATTCGGATCTAGCCACGCTGGTCGCAATCTATAATCACTACGTGGTCCATACCCACGCAACGTACGACACGGAACCCATATCGATGCGCGACCGCGAAGAGTGGCTCGCGCAGTATCAAGAGACGGGCCCACACAGGCTGTTCGTGGCCGAATGTGAAAACGACGTGATCGGATATACGACAAGCTCCGTTTTTCACCCGAAGCCGATCTATCGTCACTCAATCGAAATCGGCATCTACGTGGATCCTGATTATACGGGGTCCGGTATCGGCTCTAAGCTCTACGAAACGCTCTTTACAGCTCTCGCCGAAGAGCCCGACGCGGAGCGCCTAGTCGCTGGCATCACCTTGCCTAACGAGGCTTCCGTCGCGCTCCATCAAAAGTTTGGATTCGAAACCGTCGGCACCTTTCATCGCGCCTCGGATCGACGCGGTGAATTCTATGACCTTTGCTGGTTCGACCGTTCCGCCCGCCCAACCACTTCATAGGATCGACTTGATTCAAAAACTGGAGTGAACTGACTCCTCGGAGTGCGACACTGAGCTTAGAAGCAAGAGGGAGTGCGGAACCACGCAATGCAGAAAGGTGTCATAAAAACCATGAAATTTATCAGTCCTCTCTTCGTCCTGCTTCTGATCATTCCCCTCGCGGCCTGCGCCCAGATGCACGGGAGCGAAAAACTCATGGGCAACGAAGCCGGCGGGCGAACCGTCGGCTTCGCGGCGAAATCTCGCAACATGAGCGCGGACGTTTCCTATTCATCTCAGGGCGGCGCGATCCCCGATCAAAGGATGCTTCGGAAGTCGGCGTCCCTCGGCCTGGAAGTCGACGAAGAAGAGATCGAAGCAACGAGTGCAAAGGCGTCGGCCCTGGTTTCCGGAGCAGGCGGAACGACGGAGCGCTCTACACGAAATCCCGATGGCTCCTACTACCTCGACTTTAGAGTGCCGTCGGATCGACTGGATCATACGCTTGCGTCTCTCGAGGAATTGGGAGAACCGGTTTCGCGTTCCGCACAGGTTGTCGACGTCACCAACCAGGCGATCGACCTCGACGCGAAGATCACGAACCTCCGTGGACTTCGCGATCGAATGCGGGCGTTGCTCGATCGCGCCTCCAAGATCGACGAGATTCTCAAAATTGAGCGCGAGTTGAATCGTATCCAGACTCAACTCGATTCACTCGAAGGACAACGCAAGCGCCTGACCCGAGATGTCGCCATGTCCAGTCTCGGATTGCGGCTCGATCCTGCGGAATCGGAAATAATTCTCGGCCCCCTCGGCTATGTCGGAGCCGGCGCTTGGTGGCTGATCGAGAAGCTTTTCATCATTCGACGCTAGTCGCGAATCGGGTGAGCGATCGCCGAGAGAGAACGATGCTCTTCATCAGAATCTCGCGATCCTGTCTATTTCGCGGAAAGCGACGAGGTCCCGCGCGCGCCGAGACGGCGGATTCGAGTCGAAAATTTGTCGACTTCAATCATCCGATCGCATCCTTAGGTGAGCGTGCGAAAAGTGACCTAAGCGCGATCCGAGATTCGTCGTCACCCCCGAATAATTCATCAAGCGCGGCAAGGCGCAGATCGAAGGGACCGACTAGCCAGCAGTCATCCTCGTCGAGTGAGTCGAGAGGTGGGCCACCGTCTAAATTGAGTGAGCAGATATCTCGGTGTTCAAAAATTCTCTCGTCCTCGTCTTCACCAAAGACGCGCAAAGGGAGTCCCTGCGTACGACATACCGAGGGCCGGTCTTCATAGATGCGACACGCTCCGGCGTCGTCTAGAAATGCGCAGCCACCGGGCGCACGCGGAGTTCCCTGCGCGAGTAGCTCCGGGTGCGCGTTTCGAATCCGCTCCGCTTCGATGCTAGTAACGGTGAGATCGTCCAGACAACAAGCGGAGCAGCCACGACCACATTGCAGCCGCTCCGCATGTCGATTCGCAAGTCGATCGGCTTCCCGATCGATCTCGTCGTGAAGAGCACGAAGTGCGCGAAGCGCCTCATGCCTCCGGGCCTCACTTATTGCCGAAGGCACCCTTCCCCTTCAGGTCCGCAAACTTCGTCGCGTCGTAACCGAGCACGTCCGAGAGCACCTTCTCGCTATGCTCGCCAACCGTCGGCGCCATCGAAGGCGCCGGCAGCTCTTCGTTCACGAACTGCACCGGGAAGGGCAGCATGTCCGCGCCGTGCTTCTCATGCGGGAAGAGCTTGAAGCGGTCCTGGAACTGCGGATCGTCGACGATGTTCTCCGGCGTATTCACCGGCGCCATCGGGAAGTTCTTCGTGTTCCCCAGGTCGATCCATTCCTTGCAGGTCTTCATCTTGAAGATTGGTTGAAGCTCCGCCTGCAGCTCACGGTTGTTTCTTGCGTGATCGGCATATTTACTGCCCGGCCACTTCTCGAAGAGATCCATGCGTCCGACTTCCTCGCAGAAATTCTTCCAGAATTCCTGCTCGGAGCACATGATCAGAACGACGCCGTCCTTGGCATCGTACATCTGGTAGCGGACGCCTTCCTTCATACCCTTCGTACCGACCGCGCGGCGCTCGTAGTTATCCGCCTTGTTGCCAGTCACGACGTCCTCGGGTCGGCGATAGGCCATGTGCGACTCAGACCGGTACCAGTCCATATATGCCGCCGCGTCACTCTGACCAACCTCCATGAAACAACCTTCGCCAGTCTCACGCGCGCGCGTCACACCGGCGAGGATGCTGAAGGCACCGAAAATCGGACCCGCATGGATGCCCACCGAAGCATGTTCGGGGATGTAGCAGAAGCCTTCGTCGTCGTAGGCGGGGTTCACGATGCCGGCCCAAGTGTCGTAGGCAATACCGTGGGACGGAAGACTTTCGTAGGGACCGGTCATTCCGTATCCGGAGATCGTGCAGAATACGATCTTCGGGTTGATCTCCTTGAGGTCGTCATAGCCGAGGCCGCGGCGGGCTAGCGCACCTGGGCGCATCGCTTCGACGACGACGTCGGCTGTGGCCACGAGGTCCTTGTAGATCTGAACCGCTTCGGGGTTTTTGAGGTCGAGGGTGATCGACTTCTTGCCTCGGTTGAGATGGAGATGCATGAGGGAGTTGCCCTCGACGATCGGCCAGGTCATCTCGCGGATATAATCGCCCTGGGGCGGTTCGACCTTGATGACATCAGCTCCAAGGTCGGCGAGGTGAGTCGTGATACCGGCGGGACCGAGCATGGAGCTCTCGATCACCCGCACACCGGCGAGAGGCGCAGGTTGCGAATTCGACATAAAGATTTCCTATTCGTTGGCTGGCGGAGCGGCGAATGCAGCTCGGCGGCTTTGGCGGACCCGGCCAATGAGCCCGATGCGAACTCAACTGACGCGGCGGGGTTATGACTCAGGATTCCGATTCGGCCGCGCAATCTAACCCGATCACGAGCCCCTCTCAACAGCCAGTCCGAGACGGGGCGAGACGAAGCATCGTGAGTGCCTGATCGGCCCCAAAGCCCCGCGGGGTGCCGCGCGAGCCGAAGCGTGCGTCCTGGGACTTCGACTCCATCCTTTGCCCAGATATGCACGGCCGCGCCGCCTGCACCCCTCAAGCGGTGGCAGGCCACCCATTGATACTCCTTCGCCAGAACGCCTCTCGATCAATCGTGTGTTCCGCGAAGACTTCACGGCCGTCATTGGCATAGGGACTAAAGGAACTCACGCCGTTCATAATGCACGCAATCGATATCACGAAGGCATGCTAGGCCTCTTAGAACACGCGAAAAGAGTCTTCACCGACGAGGAAACTGACGAATTCAGTCGCGTGCTCCGCAAGATGGGCGATAACTTCTAACGGCTTCTTTATTCTAGATTCGAACAGCTCCTAGCGTGTTCCCGACTCGTTAGGCGAGATCAACCAGAGATGGCTCGAAGTCTTCGGGTGCTTCAAAGCCCATTAGGGTCAGAATACTTCCCGCTAGGTTAGCCAGTCCGGGCTTCGTCTTACCGAGTGGCCCCGCATCCAAACGAATCTTCCCGCCCGGCACATAAGCGTGTAGCGGAACCGGATTCAGCGTATGACTCGTCTTTGCTCTGACGTTCCCATTCTTATCAAGGCTCGGCTCGCCGGTCTTCTTGTCGATCTCAAACATGCAGTCGGCATTACCGTGATCCGCAGTGACGAGTAAAGCCCCGCCGAGCGATTCGATCACAGGCAACAACCGCGCGATCTGAAGATCCACCGCTTCAACCGCTTGAATCGCCGCCGCATGATGGCCCGTGTGTCCGACCATATCCCCATTCGCGTAGTTCACGCGCGCGTGGCGATAACGACCGGTCCTGAGTTCATCGATCAGACGGTCCGTAATCTCCGCCGCTTTCATCCATGGGCGCTCTTCGAAAGGTCGATTATCCGAAGGGATTTCGATGTAGGTCTCGACGTCTTCATCAAAGGCCCCGCTCCGGTTGCCATTCCAAAAATAAGTCACGTGACCGAATTTCTGCGTTTCGGAAATTGCCAGTTGATGCATTCCAGCGCGCGCGATGAACTCGCCGAGAGTCCGATCGATTTTCGGTGGCGCCACTAGATACTGAGAAGGAAGTTTGAGATCCCCATCGTATTCCATCATGCCTACGTACAGGACGTCCGGCCGCGGCCCGCGATCAAAATGCGGGAACGTATCGTCCTCGAAGGCCTGGGTAATTTCGACCGAGCGGTCGCCACGGAAGTTAAAGAAGACAACGGCATCACCATCTTCGACTCGCCCAACAGGCTGACCATCGCCTTCGACGATCACGAATTGCGGCAACATTTGATCACCGATCCCAGCCTCTTCCCCGCGGAAGGTCGTAACCGCCCGACGACAGCTGGAGAAGCCACGCCCCTCGCCGCGCACATGCGTCGCCCAGCCGCGCTCGACCATGGCCCAGTCGGCTCCATACCGATCCATGGTCGTGGTCATCCGACCGCCACCAGAGGCGATGCGGTAGTCACGATTGGGCTTACCCGAAATTGTCTCAAGCAATTCTTCGAGGGCATCCACGTAATCGAGCGCACTCGTTTCGGGCACATCCCGTCCGTCGAGCAGCACGTGCAAACGAACTCGCTCGACCTGCTCGAGATCACACCTTCGCAACAACGCAAAAATATGGTCGATATGACTATGAACATTCCCGTCTGAAAGCAGACCCAGAAAATGCAGCGTCGACCCACGCTCCCTAACGCGCTCCGTTACGCCCTGCCACACGCCAGCCGCTTCGCCATCGAAAAGTGTCCCATCAGAGATCGCCTTCGCCACCAGCTTTGCGCCCTGATCAAAAACACGTCCGGCGCCGATAGCGTTATGCCCGACTTCGCTATTTCCCATGTCGCCATCAGAGGGCATTCCAACGGCCTTGCCGTGCGCAACAAGGTCATTGGATGGGCTGGCGTTCGCAAGCCAATCGAGGGTCGGCGTGCGTGCGAGCCATACGGCGTCGGACTCATCCCGACGGCCATATCCAACACCATCCATCACGCAGGCAACCACGGGCCCTTTTACTCCAGGGAACCGTCCGCTCTTTTCGAGCGTCCACTCTGCCATCACCCGCCCCTTTCAAACCGTCATATAGTTGCATCGTTTCCTGCAAACGATGCCGATCAATTCGGCGGCCAATACTTGCTATCTCGGGGGATGTATTCTTGCTTGGGTCGCCGAGCAGCCAGTCGCGGCCGAAGTGCAGGCTGGATGATAGACTCGACCCCCGTTCCGCCCAACGATCGTTCGGCATGGAATCGATGACCCGGGTCCCCGCTCGGCGGAGAGCGATACCTTGATTCGCACAATTTCGCCTCTCATCGCAATCGTTCTAATCGCTGGCGCTTGTGCCTCGCGACCCAGGGAGTCTCGCCCAGAGACCGCCACGGGCCCCGCTATCCCCACGGCCGCTCCCCCACAGGCTGCGGCGGCGCCTGCGCCGCCAGGGCAGGAGGCCACGCCGCCCAAAGATATCTCCGAAAACGCCGAGGCTAAGCCGGGCGACGAATCCGATGCGACAAAGAGCGAAGAACCTGGCGGAGCGGTGACGGGAGAGAACGCCCCGAGCGAGGAAGAAAAAGAGAAAGAAGAAGAGGACGAAAAGCAGAGACGAGTCGTTCTCGACACCGAGTACGACGACGCGCGGGTCGGCGAGGATCAGCGACCGCTGATCGAAGCCGAACTCGGGATCGTTAAAGACGAAGCCCTCAATCGATATGTGCGAAGCGTAGCCCTAAGACTGCTTCGTCACGCGCCTCCGCGCCCCTTCGACTATCAATTCCAGATCGTCGACCAGGACGTTCCAAACGCCTTCGCCTTACCCGGCGGACAGATTTACGTATCCCGCGGACTCCTCTCCCTAGCGACGAGCGAAGACGAACTGGCCGGTGTACTTGGCCACGAAATTACCCACGCGGCAGAGCGGCATGCCTCAGCACGAATCGAATACACTCGGCGGATGAACCCCTTCGCGATCGGGTTCCTCCGCGCAGCCAAAATTGCGGCCTACGGTCGAGACCAAGAGCGCGATGCCGATCGAGGCGGACAACTCCTCGCCGCGAAGGCGGGCTACGACCCTCGCGGAATCGCAAACTTCCTTCGCAAACTGGACGCGGCCGAGCGCTATGAAATCGGCTGGGCACGGCTTCCCTCATTTTTCGCAACGCACCCCACAAGCCCCGAGCGCTCAGCCATCGCCATCAATCGCGCGATCTCCCTCAAATGGACTCGAGCCGAAGGCGTTGCCGGAAATCGTCCGGCCGACTACTACGAAAAAATTGATGGTCTCATTATCGGCGACGATCCAGCTGGCGGACTCTTCGACGAAGAAAACCGTTTCGTACATCCGGAGCTTCAATTCTCAATTCGTTTTCCGCAGGGCTGGGAAACTATGAATTCTCAACAAGCGGTTCGCGCCCTATCGCCGCGGCGCGATGCTCAGGCAGAACTAGCTGCTTTGCCACTAGGAGGGAACTCTCTCGAAGAGGTCGTGGACACCTTCCTCGACGACGAATTCGAGGGCATGAGATTTCGTGCCGATGAGCGGCGAAAGATCCGCATCGGTGATTTGCCTGCGGTCCGAGTCGAGGGGCGTGCGACGAGCGGCTTCGGGCGGCTCGACGTCAGTATCACGTTCGTCCTATATGACGACCTCGTTTTCCGGCTCACGGTTTTAACGCTCCCGGAAGCGGCCAATCGATACCGGGGCCGAACTCGTTCCTTCGCACACAGCTTCCGTCCGCTAGAGAAAGATGCGGAATACTCGCTGAAGGTCACGCGTCTCCGGATCGCACTTGCGAAGGAGAATGAGACCCTCCAAGACCTCTCAAAGCGTACGCGCAACGAGCTCGAACTCGTCTACACCGGCGTGCTCAATGGTCTTTATGCGTCGACGCCGCTCGCGCGACGGGCTCCGATCAAGATAGGCATCGAAGAGCCCTACCGGCCGCAACCGAACGCGCCTAAGGAAACGGAGCCGGCCGGAGCAGATCCGCGCTGAGCTAGTCCGACAACAAATAGGCGGTTTCGTTCAGGCTTTTCACGCTCCGGATGCCTTTGCGCGAAATCAGGAAACGGTGAGCACTGGCGTAGTCCGCTTCTAGGAAGGCCGCGTTGCCCAGACCTAACACACGTGCCGCGAAGACATTGATCACCGACCCATGGCAAAACACCGCGAGTCGCCCACCGCGCAGGCGTGTGGTCCAGTCATCTAGGGCTTCGTTCACTCGCTCTGCAATCGACGTAAGGCGGGGGGATTTGCGATAGGACGCCAGCCGCGCCTGATAGCCCGCCCGGTCGCCTTTGCGATCCGCCTCCAGCGGTACATAAGAGTCGGCATCCGCGTTCGCGTCACGAACGCGATTTTCGATCTCAACGTCTTTCCCAAGAAGTAGCGCGACCGCCGCGGCGGTCTCTTGGGCGCGCCTCGCCGGACTCGAAACCAAAACGTCGAGTCCTTCGCGCGCCAACCACCTCGCAAGCGCCTCGGATTGCGCTCGTCCACGCTCCGTCAAAGCAGGATCAGCGGGAGAACCGTCGGGTGTGTGTTCCTCGACAGGTTCCGCGTGTCTGATGAGAAGCAATTCCATCTCCCCAACCTAGCAGCCCACGTCCCCCACTTCGCGAGGCACCAAACCCGCTACCCTTCCTCTCGCTCCGTTGGATCTCGTAGGGAGCAACGCTGCGACGACTTACTCTTTGATTAAGAGAACAAGCCCGTCGTGAAAATTGCCAAATGAGGTGTCGTCTGAGCCCCGACAACACCCCAAAACATCCCAAGCAACCATGAGCAGGAGCGCCAGTGATGCCGGAACGTCAGATCCAATCAGCCCGTCCGGTTCGGCGATTTCAGTCGGGGATCCGCCTTCTCGCAGCGATTCTATTTTTCAGCGTTCCGAGGGCAGATTTCGCTCACGCCCAAGAGGGAATCGCCGCACCCACAGCGCTGCCGAGCGCCGTCGCGCAATTCACCTCCGCCGTCGAAGATCGCGAACCGATTGATCAGATCACTTTTTTCTCCACCGACGCCCGCAAGATTATTTTCTTTTCGGACCTTCGAGATCTCGCCGGCCATCAAGTCACCCATCGCTGGATCTTTGATGGAGAGACCGTTGCCGAAGTGGTATTCGACGTAGAAGGCCCGCGATGGCGCGTATGGTCGAGCAAGAATCTCATTGAGGACTGGATCGGAGATTGGACCGTGGAGATCGTGACGGACGAAGGCGAAGTCTTGGCCGCTGAAACGTTCACGTATTCCGCGCCGGGGGCCTGACCCGTTCGTTTCTCTTCCGAGCGCCGTCGAGCATGAGATCGACCTGCGTCTGAATCGCCTTTCCAATGCGCCGAGTATCCTCTTCGAAGCCCGCCGCATCCGCGGCCTCGACTGCTTCCAGCGATCCCACCAGGCCGCCCTCAATCGCATCGGACAGCATCGCGGCAAGTTCTGCCGCGGGTAGATCCGCGCGCAGATGATCGCGGGCCTGCTCGCCCTTCACTCCCGCGATCAATCCCGCCCTTGCCACCTCGCCCACCTGGTCTAGGGCCCCTGCTCGGCCGACTAGTCGCCAAGCTTCGAGTCGAAGGGCCGCCTCGGGCCCCGCTGATTCGGCGAGCGAGCGACAGGCCGCTCGAACCGCAGAGCGAAAGCTTCGTTCTCGTTCGACAGCATCTCGAATCGCCTCGGCCAGGATCGATTCGACTTCTCCCCTGACCCACGCCTCCGCCAAATCGCTCTTCGTCTGGAAATGCGTAAAGACCGTCGCGGGCGCGAGATCGCTCGCAGAGGCGATCTCGGCTAGGCGAGTTTTGCGAATACCGTGGTGACGAAACAATGCGATTGCATTCGCAAGAATCCGTTCACGGGTGCGTCGCTTCTTTTCTCCTACCCGTGAGGGCTCGCGCATTTTGGAATCTCCAAATAGTCGATCTTTAATTATGTTTTATCTATTTCTGAGTAAAACTTTTTTTAAGAAATACTACATTATTTATAGTTTTACTAATTAAAATTAATAATCACTTCTCCAGTGATGGCTCACGACGCCTGGAGTCTCTCCTGCCAGCCACCATAGGCCTCTCCACCTCTCTGCTAGTGTGCGACTCCCAACCGCTCCGCTCGCGCCCGTGCTCAAAGGATCCCGAAAAGATGAGCTCCACAGAGACGCCAGATGCCCCCAACCCGATCGAAGACCTCTGCAAACGGCTAGAAATTGAAGCCTTGGACCGGGACCTCTTTCTTGCAGATCCAGGCAGTGGCGAAGGCAGGCTTTTCGGGGGGCTCGTGGCCGCTCAATCCGTCATGGCCGCGATGGCCACAGTGAACGCCGATGAGCGCGGCGAGGCACCCGCTTCGAGCCTGCTGCATTCCCTACACGCCTATTTCTTACGGCCTGGCCGCTACGACGTCCCGATCCGCTTCGTCGTCGACCGGATTCGCGATGGACGCTCCTTCACGACTCGCCGCGTTGTCGCGCATCAGGCAGGCGAGGCGATCTTCAACATGGCAGCGAGCTTCTGTCGTCCTGAAGACGGCATGAGCCACCAGCGCGCCATGCCAGAAGTCGAGTCTCCAGAGGGCAAACCCGAATGGCTGACCCTGCGGCATCGAAGCCTTGGCCTCCCCGAGCCACAGGAATTCGACAACCCGATCGAGGTTCGCGTGCTCGATGCGACGGAGTTCGAAGATGACAGCCCCCGAGACCCGGTTCGATCGGTCTGGATCAGGACCCGAGGAAAGCTGCCGGATGACCCCGATCTCCATACGGCGACCCTCGTCTACGCGTCCGACCGCACACTCCTAGGAACAGCAATCAAAGGTGCCCAGGGAATGCCTGGCAAGGACTTCATGGGCGCCAGCCTGGATCATTCGGTTTGGCTGCACCACCCGATCTGCTTCGACGACTGGCTGCTCTATTCGTCTGTGAGCCCGATTGCGCATAACGCACGCGGCCTGATCTTTGGGTCGCTCTACACAGCGGACGGCGTGCAGCTTGCCTCCGTCGCACAAGAAGCGCTGATCCGAAATCGTCGCAAGAAAAACGCCTAACACGGAAATCATCGGAGCAGAGCCCGCGTGCGGTCCACAAGCCAAACGCGCGAGCCCGATCCGATCGCAACCCACTCGCCCGAAGGCATAGCCTTAGTCCTTCTTGTGCTTCTCGGGCTTCGGCGCGAAAACGATATTCACCACTTCAAAGGTGCCCGCTTCGAGACTGTCCTTCGTCTCAAACTCGTGAGCGGCGACGCGAGCCGCGCCGAGAACATCCTTGGAAATACCCCCTAGAATCCGCAGCGTTTCGGCGCTTGCTGCCAAACGAAGCTGCTCAACGTCACGCCCCATCGAAACTTCCGCATCCGCCTTGGCTCTGTTGATTGCCGCCAAAGCCGCAACCGCCGTATCAAAACTCGCAGCATCCGCCGGAGCCGCAATTTCTGCGAAATCTGACCCGCTCGGCCAGGAGGTCGCATGGATGCTGCGCGCGATCGCATCCCCCTCTGGCGCGAACTCATCAGCATAGGCCCAGCTCCAGACCTCTTCCGTAATGTACGGCAAGACCGGCGCAAAGAGCCTAAGCAAGACTGATAAGCCTAGACGCAGCGAAGCAACCGCCGAGCCACTCGCTGCCGCTTCGTCGCCTGTCGCTCCGTCTTCGAAGGCGCGAGCACGTACCTTCGCAAGCTCTAGATACGTATCCGTGAAATGCGTCCAGAAGAAAGACTCTGTGTCCTGAAGCGCATGAGCATATTGATAGGCGTCATAGTTCTTTGTCGAGTCCTCGACCAGCGTCTTCAGTTTCGCAACGAAAGCCAGATCAAGTTCCTGCGTGATCGGTTGGACCTGCCCTTGCTGCGCGAGCACAAACTTCGACGCGTTGAAGAGCTTCGTCACGAGACGCTTTCCGATTTTAAAGATATTCTCATCGAAGGCCGTGTCGGAACCCAGCCGCGCACTCGCCGCCCAGTACCGCGCCGCGTCCGCCGTGTACTTCTCGATCAGAGGCAGAGGCGTCGTTACGTTGCCCTTGCTCTTCGACATCTTCTTTCGATCCGGATCGAGAATCCACCCCGAGATCAAGGCGTTATGCCATGGCACCTTATCTTCATGCAGCATCGCCTTAGCGATCGTGTAGAACGCCCAGGTCCGAATGATGTCGTGAGCCTGCGGGCGCATATCCGCCGGGAAGAGATTCGCATGACGATCATCATTCTCTCCCCAATGCGAACTGATCTGCGGCGTCATCGAACTCGTAAACCAGGTATCAAAGATGTCGGAATCGCCCGTAAAGCCGCCTGGCTGGCCACGCTGCACTTCTTCGTAGCCGTCCGGCACATCCGTCGTCGGATCGACGGGCATATCTTCGGCCTTGGCTACGAGAGGCTTGTCGTAGTCAGGCTCGCCGTCTGCGGTCAGCGGGTACCAAACTGGAATAGGCACGCCGAAATAGCGCTGCCTCGACAGACACCAGTCGAGGGAAAGGTTTTCGGTCCAGTCGCGGTAGCGCGCGAACATATAAGGCGGATGCCACGTAATCTGTTCGCCCTTTGCGATCATTTCTGCTTTTTTGTCGAGCAAGCGGCAGAACCATTGGCGGGTCGGCAGCAACTCTAGCGGTCGGTCACCCTTTTCGAAGAACTTCACCGCGTGAGAGATCTGCTCGGGCTCTTCTTGAAGCGGCGGCCCGTTCCCCGTCGCGCTGTGCTCGGCTTCACCTAGCATCTCTACGATGCGCTTTTGCGCTTGCTTGACGTTCTTACCTTCGATCTCGGCATAGGCCGCATTCGCCTTCGCAACATCAAGGCTCTCAAAGGGCGCTTCCGCAAAATCGACGGGAATGAATCGACCCTGAAGGCCAATAATTTGGCGTAGAGCAAGCCCCTCTTCGCGCCACCACTGCACATCCGTCTGGTCACCAAAAGTGCAGACCATCAAGATGCCTGTGCCCTTTTCCGGGTCGGCCATCTCGCTCGGGAAAATCGGGACGGGAGCATTAAATAGTGGCGTAATCGCACGCTTCCCGAAGAGCGACTTAAACCGCTCGTCTTCGGGATGAGCAGTCACTCCAACACAACCGGCCAGAAGTTCGGGGCGGGTTGTCGCAATCACAAAGCTCGTATCTTCGCCCTCGACAGCGAACTCGATCTTGTGAAACGCGCCCGGTACCTCGCGGTCTTCGACTTCCGCCTGCGCGACGGCGCATTGAAAGTCAACGTCCCACATGGTGGGCGCATCCGAGGTGTAGACATGGTCCTTGTCAAAAAGATCGCGGAACGATCGCTGCGCCGTGCGGCGACAATGCTCATCGATCGTCTGGTACTCCTGACGCCAGTCGACGGCGAGCCCCATTCGGTGCCAGAGGACGGAAAATTCGCTTTCGTCTTCTTTGATAAGGTCGTAACAGGCTTCGATGAAGTTAGGCCGGGAGACAAGCGTCGCCGGCTTCTTGCGCACCTTCGACGAGGCCTGTTCGAAGGTCATCCCCTCCTGATAGGGCGTGTTAGGGTCGCAACGGATGTGGAAATAGTTCTGAACTCGTCGCTCAGTGGGCAGACCATTATCGTCCCAGCCCATGGGATAGAAGATGTTCATCCCCGTCATGCGCTTGTAACGAACGACTACATCGGCCTGGGTATACGAAAAGACGTGACCGATATGCAGCGATCCCGACGCGGTCGGCGGCGGCGTATCCACCACGAAAGTCTCGTTCCGCGTACGGTCGGCGTCATAGTGATAGACGCCGCTCTCTTGCCAAGTGCGGTCCCAGCGTTGTTCTACGTCGACGGCCTCGAAGTGCTTGGAAAGGCTCTTCGGATCAATCGATCGCACCGGTCGTTCACCCGGCGATGGGGACTTACTCATCTTAACTCTCGTTGCGCTCGCAAACCCAGAGAGGGGCGGAGCGTGGCTCGGCGTGGTCTTCGGCTCATTCGCTCGCCGAATCCACCTTCGCGCAAGGTATTGCGCGCGGAAATTCGGCCGAAGAGGCGCGAGGATAGTCCAGCTAGCCCCCCCGTTGCTCGTCGGGAGTTCGCTCTAAGCCGCGCAAAGCGTGAATCCGGAATCGCTTTCTGATCCCTCGCGATCAGCAGCCCGCACCCTGGTCGCCACTTCGATCGACCGACAGGACGCGTAGGTTCTCCGGAAGGCTCCGAAATAAGAAAGCGGCCGAGCCCGCAGTATCCTCGAATTCGTCGGCACCCACGGGCGCCTCTGCCAAGCCCGCCGCCGGCGCCTCAGTAAGGATCAAGAACTAGGACCGGGACACTGTGGCCTGCGCGACGGCTTAGTAGCTCGAGGAATTCGCGATTCTGCCGCGTGACATCGACCTCCCAACTGCGACGCACGTCGTTGAACGAGGCATGGCAACCGTCCCGCATCTCAGAATTCCACACGGCGACCGCGAAAAACTGATCCGGATTACGGCCACGATGGGCCTCCCCCGACTTGCGGGTCGGGGGTGTCGCGGTCTCTTGGATCAAACTAGCCGGCCTGGCAGGCCACGGTTGCGTGGCTGAGCCCTCCGGCACCCTCAGGCGAGCCAGGGTGCCCCCGAGGGGGCCTCCGGAATTCTCATCGAAATCCACGGAGATTGGCCTAGCGTGCCTTGCCACGAAGGGCGGCTGGCCGTACTCTCCCGGCCCTTATAAGTCCCTCCCAGGAGCACCGCTATTCCATGGCGAAGAAGTCCCAAATCAATCGAGACAACAAGCGCCTCGCGCTGATCGCAAAGCACGCTGAGAAGCGAGCCGAGCTCCGCAAGATTCTCAAGGATTCCAATGCGACCATCGAAGAGAAGATGGAAGCGCAGAACGGTTTCTCGAAGCTACCCCGAAACTCCTGCTCGACGCGCAAGAATAATCGCTGCGCCGTCTCAGGACGTTCGAAGGCCTACTACAACAAGTTCGGTATTTCCCGCATCGCCTTGCGAGAGCTCGCCCTCCGTGGTCAGCTCCCCGGTGTGCGTAAGTCGAGCTGGTAAGAGACTCAATTATGAAATCTGAAATTCACCCCGAATATCACAACGTGATCTTCGTCGATTCCGCCACCGGCAACGAGTGGACGAGCCGATCAACGATCACGTCCAAGGAAACCCGAGAACTCGAAGGCGAAGAAGTGCCGGTCGTGCGTCTCGAAATTTCCGCTGTCTCTCATCCCTTCTGGACTGGCAAGATGCGCGAGCTCGACGCCGACGGAAAGATCGATCGCTTCCGCAAGCGATACGGGATCAATAAGTAAGTCTCGCCCTTCATCACGTCACGCGCGAGTCGAATACAAAAAGGGCCTCTCCGGCATAGGAGAGGCCCTTTTTCTATTCCCGATCACTCCAAGCCCGACCCCTGCTTGGCATTTCGCACTCTAATCCGCGAAGCTCGCACCGAAAGCGAGGGCCCATGCGGAAACACGTAGCGCTAGCGCTCACACTCCTGGCGACACTTTCGTGCGCCTCCCTAATTCTCATTCGGCCAACGGCCGCACCCTGGGAGCCTCCAAACAAAAGTGCGACACGAGCGGTAACGCTGTCGGAGCGACCGGCCTGCCTAGATAGGACCCCCCTCCGGCAGGCGTTCTTCGGCGATCTCCATGTCCACACGCGCTATTCGATGGACGCGCGTTCGCGCGACATGCTCGTGTCCCCGGATGACGCGCTCCGATTCGCCCGTGGCGAGTCGATCGGCCTCGGGCCTTTTGACGAGAACAGCGTTGGCACACGACAGGCGCAACTCGATCGTCCACTCGACTTCGCAGCGGTGACCGACCATGCCGAGTGGATCGGCGAAGTCACGCTCTGCACGACACCGGGGTCCGATTCGTACGAAACCCAGGCGTGCCAAAGCTATCGCGGCGAGGCCGAGTTGAAGACTGGCCTAGCGAGCTTTGCGAAGGGTGGTCGACTGACTGCCGTGATCGGTGCTCTCGATCGGCTTGAAGACATCTGCGGACCTAACGCGGAGCGGTGCAGAGCTTCTTTACTATCCGCTTGGGAGACCACGCAGCTCGCAACCGAACGATGGAACGATGATTCGAATGCTTGCTCGTTTACGGCCTTCCATGGCTGGGAGCACAGCTACTCCGTCAATATGTCCAAGGTCCATCGCAATGTGATCTTCCGGAATGACCGGGTTCCGGAACTCCCTATTTCTTCCCTCGAAGCGCCAGATGCCGTCGATCTATGGGATCAGCTCGACGAACTTTGCACGGAAAGCGGAAGCGGCTGCGAAGTTCTTACCATCCCGCATAACTCGAACGTTTCGAATGGACGCTTGTTTGAGATCACTTGGCAGCGCGAGTCACGTGAAGAACAAGTGCGCCAGGCGAGTGTCCGTGCCCGAATGGACCGGCTGGTCGAGATCATGCAGATCAAAGGCGAGTCGGAATGTCAGAACGGACTCTTCGACGTTGTTGGAGAAGAGGACGAGCTTTGTAGCTTTGAGAAAATTCGCGACATGGCATCCTCGCCGCCGGACGATTGCGAAGAAGACATCGGCTCTGGCGCGATCCGGGGTTCCGGTTGCCAGTCGCGCGTGGACTTCGCGCGGTACGCCCTCGTCGAAGGGCTGCGTGAAGAGGAGCGAATCGGCGTCAACCCATTTCAATTCGGCATGATCGGCAGCACCGACGGACATAACGCGAACCCCGGCGATGTCGAGGAGCACGGGTGGCAGGGTTGCTGTGCGGGAACCGACGTTACGGCCGAGGCGCGACTATCAACGGAGCCCTCGTTCGGCGGCGCAGGCAAGATTGGCCGCAACCCCGGTGGATTAATGGGCGTATGGGCCGACGAAAACTCGCGGGATTCGCTCTTTGATGCGATGCAGCGCAGGGAAACCTTCGCAACGAGCGGCCCCCGCATCAAGCCACGATTCTTTGGCGGCTGGGACTTCGATCCGGATCTCTGCGAACAAGATGGCCTCGTCGCGGCGGGCTACGAAAATGGCGTCGCCATGGGCTCCGTCCTTCCTAACGCGAAGACGCCCGGACGCGCTCCAGTATTCGTGGCGCAGGTCAGCCGCGATCCAGGTGTCGAGAACCACCCAGGCGGCTTGCTCGACCGGCTCCAGGTCATCAAGGTCTGGCACGGCGAAGACGGGCAATTCCACCAAAGCGTTTACGACATCGGCGGGCGCATGACCCAGGGAGAGGAATCGGATGCAGCGACGCCCAGCGTCGACCTCAACACCTGCACTCCGCGTGGTGCGGGACACGACAGCTTATGCGCGGTCTGGACCGACCCCGAATTCGATGCTGCGCGATCCGCGGCCTACTACGTGCGTGCCGTCGAGAACCCGAGCTGTCGATGGAGTTGGCAGACTTGCCTATCAATCATTCCCGAGGCGGACCGGCCCGAGGGCTGTCGCGATAACAGCATCCCGAAGGTCATTCAGGAACGCGCATGGAGTTCGCCAATCTGGTACCAGCCAGCGGGAACATCCTGAGCCTGCAATCAGCCCAAGCGTTTGAAAAGATTAGGTGACGAGCAACGCCCAAAGCGAGGCCACCAGGCTAGACAGACAGGCCGCCCGGCGGTCTCGGAACTATCTTCCCGAGAGCTTCTTACGGATCTTGTTCTTCAGGCGAAGCGCGCCAGGCTCGAGCTTGTGATCTTCGGTGCCGAGAAGGAAGCCGTCGAGGCCACCCTTCTTCTGCACCGTGCGCAGCGTGCGCGTCGCGATGTTCAGCGAGATACGCTGGCCGAGGGACTCCGACTGGAGTCGCACCTTTTGAATATTCGGCTCGAAGCGGCGATTCGTCGCCCTCTTCGAGTGAGAGACGTTGTGTCCGTATTGGACCTTTTTGCCGGTCAGTGCACACACGCGCGCCATGGATTTGCTCCGCATCAACGGCCCCACTCGAGCGCTTATAGGCTCGTTGGTCGGGTCCGCAGGGAAATGTCGTTTTATAGGCCCGCAAGGCCTTTAGGGAGTGCAGTTTTTAGCGAGAGGCCGTCGCTGGGTCAACCGCGGCGGCCTTCGATAAATACGATTCCCGTGGGGAATAATCCAAGTCAGTGGTAGAGCGGGAGCTAATTCGTTGCGGGGGCCAGCCCGAGGGCCCCAGTCGGCCCAAGACACTCGCCATTTTGGAGAATCTGGCCGCTATGCTCGGGCGCCATTTAAGCACAATAATTTAGGAGTCTCCCCGTGGTCACGATCGGCATGAATTATTTCGTCATCCCTGGCAAGGAAAAGGTCTTCGAAGATGCCTGCGCCAACGTCATTGAAACAATGGGCGGTATCGACGGACACGAAGAGTCCTCGCTCTTCAGACAAGTTGGAGAGGGCGAGCCGGTATACCTGATCTCCTCGCGCTGGGTCGAAGAACAAGCCTTCGAGGACTTCATCGCCTCCGACGCGTTCAAGAAGGTCACGAATTGGGGCAAGCTCAACATCCTTCGCGGACGCCCGACGCATACGACCTATAAACACGACTAACAGATACGACTAACAATCGAGACAAACGCTCCCCCGTAGCTCCAAGATGCCCCGCCACCACGAACAATGACTGGACCGCCTCCCGTGTCGACGCCCCTCGTTCAAGGACTTCCGCTTCATACCCGCTCACTGACAGTTTCCGTTCGCCCACTCGCGGATGGCCGGTGGATGGCGCGGGGTGACGTGATCGATTTGCGCAAGAACGGCTTTGTACCGTCCAGCTACGACGTCCAGCCTTCGGGTATCATTCATTCGATGAACATCGAGCTCGACCTCGACCCCGAAACCCTCCGCATGGAAACGATTCGCGTCGAACAGCCCTTCGTGGCAGTCGAGCCTTCGGTTGCGTCTCGGGGAGAATGTTGCCGCGACCCGGCCCCCCGTTTGCTTGACCTAACGGGCGAATGCCTCGATGATGAATTCGCAAAGAAGCTCAGTATGAATTTCGGGGGCCCTCTTGGTTGTTCGCACCTTCTCACGCTATTTCAGCTGATGAGTTCCGCGGTCCCCCATGCGGCCCAGATCGAGCGAGCACGCATTGCTCGCGAAGGAACGGAGCATGCGAAAGATGATCGATTCTTTCGCCGCAGTGTATTCGTCGACGGATTCGAGGCGAGTGATGAAATCACAGATGTTTCAGTTCAACTGGCTGATACCGCGACCCGTCCCTTCTCGCCGGAATCGAATTCATTCGCGAGGCTCGAACTCTCACACGAAGTCAAAACCTTCGCGTCCGTCGGCCGAAAAACCTTCGGAATGGATCGGCTCGATATTCGGGAACGTATCCGGACTGCCGAGACCTTGATCGACGCCGAATGGGTCGATCGATCGGAACCCTTCACTTCCCTCAAAGAGAAGCCCATCGTCCCGGGCCTGGCTGGCCGAGTGTTCAAGCTCGCCGGGGACACCCCGGACCTACAGGTGATCAAAGATAATCTCCTGATGTTCGCCCCGGGATATCTGCAGGTCATCGCCGCCCAGATGGAGCCCTACTTCGCCGACCAAATTCGGGCAGCCCGAGAAGGCGGCGAGGAGATGCCCTCTTCGAACTCCCTCGGCGGCAACACCGGGGCTTGTTATATGTGGCGCGAGAATGGCCCGATCGAAAAAACCGGAATGCGTGTCACGAAGTAGCGCTTTCAGTACGTGGCATGCCTCGCGCACAAACACTCCGCCTCGGCCGCCCTCCGCTAGCCCCGCCGAAAAACCAGGAGCTTATTGTTCGCGGGTAGCTCATTCGACTCGATGCGTAGAAGACCCGCCGCGGCGGCAATTTCGTCAACGCGCTCGAGGTCTCGGACCCCCCAAAGTGGATCTCTCTCGCGAAGACTCTCGTTGAATA
>Ga0115569_10000166_pt1 | contig 52092 bp, 39 predicted proteins | sample COGITO_mtgs_1205_2_FD_87295 | JGI IMG/M metagenome (GOLD analysis project Ga0115569, IMG submission 87295) | Pelagic marine microbial communities from North Sea - COGITO_mtgs_120503 | ecosystem: Environmental > Aquatic > Marine > Epipelagic | place: Germany:Helgoland, sampling site Kabeltonne... | reverse complement strand
GGTGTAGCACCCATCGGAGGTGGTGGAGGTCACAGCATCGGAGTGCGTGAGCGCTGTGGCCCCGAGGATGCAGTTGTCGTCAAAGTCGGCGGTGGCATCGTCCACTCCTGAGAGGTCGGCATTGCAGTGCTCATCGACGTACACGGTCGAAGGGGCAGGGCAGTGCAAATCAATGGTGGGCGGGGTGTTGTCGACTACATAGATGGTCTGGTCGCAGGTAGCGTTGTCTGTCAAGTCGCACCAATCGCTTCCAGATGCTGTCCACGTGCGGATGAAAGAGAAGCAGCCGGCAGTGGCTCCTGCTGTGTAGACGGTGTCATGGTCGGTGTAAGTCAGTGGATCGAGTGTGGGGTTTGGATCGCAAACATCTTCGATGGCCGCTGTGGCATACCCAGTGGTGCTCGGGTGGGCATCTGCATTGCAGTGCTCATCGCTGTATACAGTGTCGTCCGCGGGACAGGTGATGGTGACTGTGGGAGGATCGGTGTCCGTTAACGTAAAGGTCTGGTGGCAGTATATCGTCTCGTCATTTCCTGTCCAGTCGATGCCTGCTGAGACCGTGATGACGCCAGTGAACGTCCGGACAAAACTGCTGATGCAGTCCGCATTGACTTCGCTGTCACTGTATGTCCATGTGATTTCCACATCACATCCTGCCGCATCGGTTGCCAGACAGCAGTCGCCGCTGACCGTAGGGGAGCCATTGGCGACAACTGAGGTGTCCCCAAGGCAACCCAACTCCACATCGTTGGGGCAATAAATTGTGCATGAGCACAGGGTTGGATCGCAATTGGGATGGATCAATTCGCCATTGCCAGGCGTGCCGTCGATGTACTCCTCATTGATGGTGGTGAGCCCGATGACATAAAAGTCGAGGTCCCCAGCGAGGCAGCTGCCAATGACAAGATTGGCCTCTTCCACGAAAGCGCCCACGGTATATCCTTGGTAATCGAGGTCGGTAAACACCATGTCGCGGAGGGCGAGGTCACTTTCTCCAAAGTCGGCATAAGTGTCGTCAAATGTGACGTTCAATTGAGCCGCGAGCAGTTGACCTGCAAACACGTTGTCCGTGCAGCTCGGGTCCGTCTCAGTGTCAATGAGTACGGCTTGTGTCCCGCCGCATGCCAGGAAATCGATTACGCTTTGCGCATTGGTGAATGTCATGCTTTCGCCGCTTGCGCAGCCAATCACAGCCCCGCTGGGGAATGCACCATCGAAATTGGCTGTGAGATAGCAGCCGGGGTTGTCTCCTGAGCAGTTGGTTCCCCATCCGCCCATGGTTTGGGTGCGGAGTTGAGGTTCACAGGGGACCGGAGGACCGCACAACCACTCAATGACTGTAGAGTCTTGATCAGGCGAAGCCGGAATGAAGGGTGAAGAAGAATGGCCAGTGATGGCAAAACAGAAAGTGCCCAAAAAGAGCATGGCGACCTTAGTCACCTCAGGAAAGAAGCGTAGCATCGTGAATTCGGTTGCTGAAATTTCCTTCGAATTCGGCGATAAGACGCCCTCCAAAATAGAGAGTGATAATTATGGTACAGGGTGTCGGATAATTTTCCCTAAAAAATTATGAATGGGGAAGACTTTTGGATAAGTCAGGAGTTATCCGTCACAGGCAGAACGGAAGAATTGTTGCGGCCTGATTTTCCCTGCGATATCCCAATTTTGTCTCAAATATGAAGCGCATGATGACCAGGTTGGGCGAAGAGATCCAACGCCTCGAAGCCATGAGCAAGTCAGGAGCCAGTTACACTGATTCCACAGGCAGTTATGGTTGGCGCAATCCGATCCGTGAGGATACCGGCCCGTTGCTCTCTGCCCAGGTGGCAGCGCATGCGCCTCAACGCATTCTCGAGGTGGGAACGGCACATGGGCTTTCTGCCCTTCACTTGATCAGTGGATGGACCGATTTTGAGGGCAAAGAGCTGCATACCATTGAGCGAGATGGACCTGTGGGGGCCCATGCTCGCGCGTGTTTTGACGGGTTGGGTCTGCCCGTAACCGTGCACATTGGAGAGGCGATGCAGGTCATTGCCGAAGGCCTTTCCGGCACTTTTGACTTGGTCTTCCTGGATGCCCAGAAAAGCCATTATGGTCGCCAATGGCGTTCCTTGGTCGAAAGGGACTTGGTGGGGAAGGGGACGGTGCTTTTGGCCGACAACGTCATCGACCGCAAGGAGGAATGCACTGATTTCTTTGCTGCACTCGATGGACAGGGCACACCCTATGAAGTTTTGCCCACCGAGTGTGGTCTGCTTGTGGCAGTGGTCCCTTGAGCTTATTGGAATACCCGGATGTAGTCCACGGCCATGAAACCGGGGAAGGGCGTGGTGTCATCAGGATCACCTGGCCATTGTCCGCCAACGGCTACGTTCATGATAAAGAAGAACGCATCGTTGAAGGGGTAATTAAACCCGTTCATGTTGGCCGGTGTGATCGTGTGGTAATGCACGTCGTCGAGGTAGAACTTGATTTCATTTTCCTGCCAATCAATCGAAAAGACGTGGAATTCGTCTGCAAACGTTTCTGGAAAGGTCAAGGAGGGCGCGATGGAGCCGTTGTATTGGTGCTGCCCGTTATCGGGACCCCAATGCACGGTGCCATGGATCAGGCGCGGCTGATGGCCCACCAGCTCCATGATGTCGATTTCACCGCAGGCCGGCCAGCTATCGGTGGTGATGTCTGAGCCCAGCATCCACAAAGCGGGCCAGATGCCCTGCCCGATGGGCAACATGGCGCGTATGTCTACCCGTCCGTATTGGAAGTCATAGATGCCTTGGGTCTTCAACCTCGCAGAGGTGTAACCGCCTCCTTCGTTGCGGGCAAAAATGAAGAGTCTGCCGTCTTCGATGGTGACATTTTCGGGACTGCTTGTGTAGTTCTGGAGCTCTTGATTGCCCCAACCCCAGTTGCCGTTGCCCAGGTCGTAGGTCCATTTGGCGGGGTCGGGTGCGCCCGGTGTATTGAACTCATCGCCCCAAACCAACGTCATGCCGGGGTAGCTGTCCGGCGTGGTGTATCCCACATCGCTGATGCCGATGGTTTGGTCATCGTTGCGGATGGTCCCCACGGCTTCTTGCAAATTGTCCCGCAGGTATCCTCCTTCGGGATCGCTCAAAGCCACCGTAAAGAACTCATCGGGCTCGAGGAATTCGTCTACCACGATGGGCACTTCGATGGTCTGTTTTGTATCGCCTGCAGCGAAGGTGAGTGTGCCCTCCGTTGCGGTGTAGTCCTCGCCCGCCAGTGCTGTGCCGTCCGCCGTCGCATACTTGACGCGGACTTCATTGGTTTTGGCTTCATCGATGCGCACATCAAATGAAAACACAGCGTTGGCGTCGTTTTCGAAAGCTGTGCGGTCGTTTGAAAACCTGAATTCAGCAGGGGTCTCTTCCTCGCCGCCGCCACAAGCAGCAAAGGCAAACGGAAACGCCAAGATGAGCAGCGAGCGGGCAGGGGTCATTGTGCGGAAAAAATCAGGGTAAAGAAGCCTTCTCCATTGGTGCAGTCCCCGTTCATGATGGGGGCCATGACCACGAGGCGGTCTTCGGTCAACTCGATGATGTCAAATGTGGGACCCGCATCCCAAACGCCCATGAACCAGCAAAAGCCGGTATCGTCTGGCAACAGGCGGATCTGGTCTTCCCCATTCAATCCAACGCCCGGATTGAGCAAGTAGGAGAGTGTATCCGGTACGGCGAGTTCATTGACCACATACCCTTCGAAGGGGTTGATGGTGCCGCCGTTGTTGTTGTAGAAGTACTCACCGTTTACAGAAAACTGGTAGCTGTCATCGTACTGCTCGGGCACGAGGCCGGCCACGGGGCTGCTGTACCATTCGGTGCTGCCCGGTGTGGGGCCTACAGAGATGGCGCCTGCCTCGCCTGAGAAGATCCAGGTTTTCTGGTCGTCGCATCCGGTGAGCAGTGCGAGGGTGCCTTCGCAGGGCAGCTCGACGGTGTTGGCGATGGGAATGGCAGCGGTGGCACTGCCGGATCCGCCAGCGGTGTAGACGGAGTATGTCACTTCATAGTCACCAGACTGGGGATAGAAAGTGGTGTCCGCAGTGGCATTGCTGGTGAAGCCATTGCCGAAGTCCCAAAAGTGAAGGAAGGCGTCTCCAGCCATGGATGTGAAGACGACGCGATTGGAATCCACATAGGGTGTGGACGCGGTATCGACGTAGAGGTATTCCCAATCGAATGAAGCGTTGGGCGTTCCGGGCAGGTCAATGCCTTCTTCCTCGATGGGCTGGCATCCGACAGCGGCGAGGAGCAGGGCGAAGGGGAGGAAATGATGAAGTCGCATCAGTATCCGGGGTTTTGGGTGATGAGTCCACCGCTCAGGGTGATCTCATTGCTGGGAATGGGGAAAAGCTCGTTGACGCCTTCTGTGAAGGTGTAACCGGCGTTGGGGAAATGGTCTGACAGGTGGGCCTGCATCACGGATGCAGCGCGGCCCTGGCGCGCGAGGTCGAAGAAACGGTGTCCTTCAAGCGCCAGCTCGACCCGGCGCTCGTGCCAAATGTCCTCGAGGGTGACGTCGGGATTGATCACCGGCTGACCTCCTGCAGGAGGGAAGTGTGGTCCTCCATAAAGCGGGAGGGACGCACAAGGTGCTGCGCCTTCGGGCGTGCCTGCGCACCACGTCTCTCCGCGCGCTCGGTCGCGAATGGCATTGACTGCGACGTTGGCCTCTTCGACCCTGCCCGTATTGATGCACGCTTCTGCGTGAAACAACATCACGTCCGCCAAGCGAATCACGCGGTCATTGGTGTGTCCGTTCGGATTGGGGTCACCGAAGGGGGCTTCTTCCGCAGCGTTGTTGAAGTTCTTGCGGGGGTAGTAGAGGTGGGGCATGCCCGTGGCATCCAGGGTAAAGGTGCCGCGGTCGCCCATGACATCGCCCACCTGGAACAAGGTCAGTTGAAGGCGGGGATCGCCTACTTCGAAGGCGTCAACGAGGTCCTGCGTCGGCAGGTTGAAGCCGTAGCCATTGAACTGGCCCCGTGCGCGTTGGAAGACATTGGTGAAGGTGCCCTCGAGCTGTTGTCCCCAGTTGCCGCCTGAGGCGTTCATGTACTGGATCTCCCAGATGGAACCGGGGCCATTCTCACCGAGTTCGGTGAAGATGTTGCCGTATTCATCAAAGCTGTACTCGCCTTCTGATACCAGGTCGGCTGAGACTTGATAGCAGGCTTCCCACTCGCCGAGGTAGGCGTTGGTTTTGGCCATCAAACCTTGGGCTGCACCGCGGGTGGCGCGGCCGAGCTCATTGAGGCTGTATTCGCTGCGCTGTGGCAAGAACTCGATGGCAAATGCAAGGTCATCCTTGATCAGGGCCCAAATCTCGTCTGCGGAAGCGCGCGGTTGCTGGTATTCCGATGAGGCGAGGGGCGTGGTCACGAGCGGCACACCTCCAAATGTGGTCACCATCGTGAAGTACCAATAGGCCCGGATGAAGCGGGCCTCACCGAGGTAGGCGTCGCGCACGTCCGCATCCATGTCGATTTCGGGAATCTTCTGGAGGGCGAGGTTGCAGTAGGCGATGCCGCGGTAGGCCACCTGCCATTCGACCAAGAGCATCTGTCCGGCGCTGTTGCCTTGGAAACGCTCGTAGTCGTAAAGCTGGGGGTCGTCACCGTCGCCGGAACCGCCTTTGTCGGTGTCGTCGGAACAAACGTCACCGAAGTACCAGCGGAAGTGCGGCTTCAGGCCGGACGATCCTTGGATGTTGGTCACCTCCTGCTGCAGGGTGTTGTAGCAGGCAATGGTGGCCGAAAGGGCGTCTTCCGGGGTCTTGTAGAAGTTGGCTTCCGTAGCACCAACGACAGGCGTGCGCTCGAGGAATTCCTGCTTGCAGGAAGTCGCGAGGACAGGAATCAGGAGAAGAAGGAGAATGCGCTTCATGGTGGCCTGCATTAGAATGTGACGTTTACGCCCGCGATGAAGTTGCGCGAGACGGGGTAGAAGCCGCGATCGATGCCGATCTCGAGCGTTCCACGGGAGCCGATTTCTGGATCGAGTCCGGAGTAGTTGGTAAAGGTGAGCAGGTTGCTCGCAGAGACGTAGACCCGGAACTTGCCGATGTCCATCTTCTCTTGGATGCGTGCGGGAAGGGTGTATCCGATCTGGAGGTTCTTGACCCTCAGGAAGGATCCGTCCTCAACGAAGCGGTCGGACACCCGGTTGTTTTGGTTGGCGTCCACGTGCGAAATGCGCGGGTGCTCATTGGTCGATCCTTCACCTGTCCAGCGCTCCAGCGCAGAGACGGGAAGGTTGGTGGTATTGAGGTCGTAGCGGAAGATGCCATTGAACAGGTCGTTGCCATGGGATCCCTGGATGAAGATGCTCGCGTCGAAATTCTTCCACTTGACATTGGCGGTGACACCGTAGGTAAAGTCGGGGTGGGGGTTTCCGATGACCGTCTTGTCGTTCTCGTCGAGGATGCCGTCGCCGTTCTGGTCCACGAAGATGACGTCGCCGGCCTGGGCCTCAGGCTGGGCTGTATTGGCGATCGCTTCTTCGTCGGTTTGGAAGATGCCTGCGGTTTCATAACCGTAGAACACCGCCATGGGCAAACCGATATCGGTGTAGGCGGAGAAGTCATTGCCTGCGCCGAAGACGCCGCCGGTGTTGATGGGTTGACCACCTTCACCAAGGCCGGTGACTTCATTGCGGATGATGCTGAGGTTTCCTGTGATGTCGTAATCCCAGTCGCCTTTTTCGCCACGGTAGGTGAGCGACAGCTCCAATCCCTTGTTGCGGGCCGAGGCCACGTTGGTGGCTGCGGGCAGGAAGCCCACGACGCCAGGAACGGGCACCACGGCCAACATGTCGTTGGTGTTCTTGATGAAGTAATCGAGCACGATGTTGAAGCGGCCGCGGTAGAGGTCCACGTCCACACCGGCGTTGAACTGGTCCACCGTCTCCCATTTGAGGTCGGCGTTGGAGGTGGTCACAGGGCCAGCGCCGTTGGTTTGCTGCTGGTCGGGACCAAAGGTGTAGTTCTGTCCGTTGAAGACCACTGAGGTGAAGTCGAAATTGCCAATGCCGTCCGCGTTTCCGTTGCGGCCCCATGAGGCCCGGACCTTGGCGAATTCAATCCAGTCTTTCTCTACAACCCAAGGAATCTCAGTGAGGTTCCAGGCGGCAGAAAGAGAAGGGAAGATGCCATACCGGTTGTTCGCACCGAATTTGGAGGAGCCGTCGCGGCGCACTGTTCCGCTCATGGAGTAGCGGTCACCGAGTTCGTACTGCACGCGGGCGAAGCTTGAGAGGTAGGAGCTCTCACCAAAACCACCGCTGGCGTTGGGGGCCTGCTCGTTGAAATTGAGGCTGTTGTCCAAAAAGGCGAGATCGGGATCGTTGGAATTCAAGCTGTCCCGGTAGGTGCCGATGTTTTGGTAGTTCCCATAGAGCGCGGAGTATCCGAGGATGGTCTGGATGCGGTCTCCGTTTTTGAGGTCCTTGTCATACTGGAGGGTGTTTTCCCACTGCCAGTTGGACCACTTGTTTTCGTTGCGGATGAGGCCATTGACCTGCCGCCATTCGTATGCTGGGCGGTTCGGATCGTTTTCACCAACGCCGAGATCGAACGTGGGGAAGAAAATCTTGTGCGAGCCCAAAGAGAGGTCGACGTTGACCGATGAGCGGAACTTGAGCTCCTTCAACAAGTCATATTCGCCGAACAGGTTGCCGACAAAGCGGTTGGTGGTCCACTTGTCGTGGGTGGTTTCCACTTGGTTGATGGGGTTGGCGATGTCGCTGCCGATCAACTCGGAGTAGGCATATGATCCATCGGGGCGGGACACCGGTGTGACGGGGTCCATATTGAGGGCACGCACCACAGGGGTGGCAAACTCATTGTTTTCAGCCAGCGCGTTGCGGTTGATGTGGGTGAAGTTGATGGTTTGTCCCAAGCGGAAACGGTCGCCCGCGTCCTGTTGGGTGCTCACGCGGAAGGTGGTGCGCTCGAAGCGTCCTTTCTCTCCACCGATGATGCCGTCTTGCACGAAGTGGCTGCCTCCAATGGCAGTCGAGCTTGAGGCGGTGCCTTTCGTGAAATTGAAGCTGTGGTTGACCATTGGCGCGCGCTCAAACAGGGCGTCCTGCCAATCGGTGCCCTCGCCAAGGCTGGCCGGGTCGGCCAGTTGCGCCAGGGGAACGAGGCCAGCAGATGCTCGGCTTTCGTTCATCAGGATGGCGTACTGCTCCGCATTGAGCAATCCAATTTTCTTCCAAGGCTCCTGGAAGCCATAGTAGGTGTCGTAGGTCACTTGGGCCGGTTGGCCTTTGGTGCCCTTCTTGGTGGTGACGAGGATGACACCGTTGCCACCACGTGCACCGTAGATGGCGGCAGAGGCGGCGTCCTTCAATACCGAGATGGACTCGATATCGGAGGGGTTCAGGTAGTCGATGCCTCCTGAAGGAATTCCGTCCACCACCCACAGGGGCTCGGCGTTGTTCAATGAGCCCGTGCCGCGGATGCGGATGGACTGCGTTGACCCCGGTTGCCCGGAGTTTTGGGTGACCTGGACACCGGCGGCGCGGCCCTGCAGGGCTTGCTCCGTCCGCAGGACCGGCACCGAAGTGGCGTCCTTGATGTCGATGGTGCCTACTGCACCAGAGATCTTGCTCCTCTGTTGGTTGCCATAGCCGATGACGATGGCCTCTTCCAGTCCGGCGATATCGGCGGCGAGCGTTTGGTCCACAGCAGCGCGGCCAGCGACGGCCACATCTGTGGTTTTGTAACCGATGTAAGTAAACGTGAGGGTCGCTTCAGGGGAAGAAACCATCAATGTGTAGTTACCATCTATGTCGGTCACGCTGCCGTTGTAGGTGCCTTTTTCGACAACGGATACCCCGGGAAGGGACATTCCGTCATCGGCGTCGGTCACCTTACCGGTGATGGCCGTGGATTGGGCGAAAATCCCGAAGGGAATCAACCAACCCAGGAGGAGCAAGAATCTCATGGTGTCGTGTAGGGTTCAGTATCAGTGTTGCTTCACCACCACTTGGGTAGCCACCTGCAAACCGGAGGTGAGCCGGACCACGTAGAAGCCGTCCGTTTCATTGTTCAAGTCGAGGTACAACTGCGTGGTTCCAGCGCCGGCGTTGGTGTTGTGCACCAAGCGGCCGCTCATGTCGCGCACCTCAATCTGAGCTACATCGGCAAGCGGAGCGGGGAAGGCTACGGTCACGATGCCGTCGGTGACGCTCGGGAAGACCCGGAAAGAGAAACCTTCTGTTTCGTTCAGGCTGTTCACCGGAGCGCAGGCATCGCAGGATTCGTAGCAGACCGTTTCGAGGTCCAGGGCTTCTTCTGACGTGATGACGAGCAAGCGGTTGGTGAATCCATCTGTGGTGAGGGTGCACTCGGCATCTTCCACTTCGTCGAATTGCTCACTGACGTCCCAGCTGCCAATCATGTACTTGTACTCGTGGTTGCCTTGTGGCAGCTCCAAAGTGACGGAGTAAACATTGTCACCGTCGGCATCGGTCAATTCGACCTGTGATCCAGCCCAACCATCAATGGTAGCGCCGGCGATGTACACGGCGCCGCTGACAATCTGCTCGCTCATGTCGACGTTGAACGTCACGGGTGTGTCAGGCACTTCCACGGTTTCGCAAGCGTCACAGCTGTTGAAACAAACGGCGTCAAGGACGACATCTCCGTCACCAGCAGCAATGGAAAGGAAGCGGTTGACATAGGTGTTTTCGCCTTCGATGGTGGTCAGCGTGCACGCTTCGTCCTCCGTAGAGTCGAGGTCCTCCGAAGCATCCCATCCGCCGTTGTTGAACTTGTATTCGTGGTCTCCAGCGTCCAGCTCGACCATGGCTTCATAGATGCCATCGCCGTCCGCGTCGGTCATTTCCACGCAGGTGCCGCACCAGCCATCGACGGTGTTTCCCGTCACATAGATTGGGCCGAGGACATCCTCATTGCTCATGTCTACTTTGAAGGTGACCATGGAGCTCGTGGAGCACTCACCGGGTGTCCAGGACGTCACGCCGCCAAAGAACTGCGCCTCACAGTCGTTGCCGTAAGTCACGCCGTTGCAACCGCATACGGGGTCCCATTCTTGGGTGCACATCATGGTGCTGTCGATCTGCGCTGGATCGACACAAGGGGTCTCGTCGCAGGCATTGCAGCTGTTGAAGCAGTACACGTCGAGCACAATGGCGTTCTGGCCTTCCACCATGATGAAGCGGTTGGTGAACTCGCCTGTGGTCAGGGTGCATTCGCCGTCGACTTCTGGGTCAAAAACTTCGTCACCTCCCCAACCTCCGTTGAGAAACTTCCACTCGAAACCACCGGGTGATGCGCTGATCGTGGTGGTGTAAACACCATCGCCGTCCGCATCATCCATAGGGGTAGAGGTGCCACCCCAACCGTCAAACGTGCCGCTCATGAACACGCCGGCGGTCACGACTTCGTTGGACATGTCAACCTGGAAGGTGACGTCCACTGCTCCCGTAGAAGTGGGGCAGCTGCCATCCGTGGTGCATTGTCCAAAGCACGTGTTGATCACGGTGTCTTCGGTGATGTTCTCGAGCTGACGGTCATTGTAGTTCTCGGGATGGGCGCAGTCTTGGCCTGCGATGTTCTCCTTGCAACCCCAGTCGGCGCATGCACCGTTGGTAAAGGTGTAGTAACCGGTGTAGCCGGATTCGACCTCTACAGTGATGGTCCATACTCCATCACCGTCGGCGTCGGACATGGGGTTGTCACCAGGATTGCCAAAGTCGGATCCACCAGCCAGGTGCGGTCCGGCAGGATCCACGGTCTCATTGGCCATGTTGACGTTGAAGGTGACGCTGACCAGCTGGGCCTGCGTCTGGAAAGCGGCCATCAAGGCCACCACTAAAAGCGTAAAGTATTTCATTGTGTTTGATTTGTATTCGGTCCTTTGGAAGGATGTTGTTTCGGCCTAAGTTAAAGACTGTCAGTGAGTTCAAACTCTACAACCTGGTCCTTGACGCGCAGGCCAAATGCCCCAGGTTCGACGGTGTATACGTTGTTGCGGTTTATGAATCCTAGCTTATCAGTGTCAACCGTTAATGTCGTCGTCAACGTTGCTCCAGCGGGTATAACGACTTGTTTGTAGGCCGCAAGCTTATCGACAGAAGGTGTGATGGTGGCCACGCGGTCTTGGCTGTACAGGATGACTGTTTCCATTGTGCTTCTGTCCCCGGTGTTTTCCAACGTGACTTCGATGGAGAGGACGTCGCCCATGGCCGCCTGTTCGCCGTTCACCAAAGCGATGCCCGTGGTGTTGACTGTGGAGTAGGAGAGTCCGTGGCCAAAGGGATAGAGGGGGTGAAAAGGGTCGGTTTTGCTGGAGTCATGTATGCTTTCAGTGTGTTTTCTGTCGTGGGTCAGGTGCGCTGAAGCGTGGCGCGGCCAGGTGAAGGGCAGCCGGCCTGAGGGGTTGAAGGCACCGCTCAAGACATCGGCAATGGCGCGGGCGCCGTAGTCTCCTGGCAGGTAAGCCATGACCAGGGCATCGAGGACGGCATCCGTCTCTGCGAAAGTGCGGGGGCGTCCACCGAGATACACGCCAACCACAGGCGTTCCCGCTTTGTGGAGGGCCTTGACAAGGTCATGTTGGTTGCCAAAGAGCGCGAGGTCTTCAATGTTGCCGATGAACTCTGTGTAGGGCATCTCACCCAAAAACACGACCGCACATTCGGGACGCTGCCGCTGCGCTGCGGACACAACCGACTGAATGTCGCTGTCACCAAAGTCCATTTCAAGGCCGATGAAATTGATGCGGTCTGCACCAAACACTTCACGCATGGACTCCACCGCCGTCGGCCGTCCTTCCGTATTGTATTGGGTCTTGACACCTTGCCAAGTCCGGGTCCATCCGCCGTTGAGGGCGTTGAGGCTGTTGGCCGTGGGACCCGTTACCAAAATCTGCCCAGTACCGCCGATGGGAAGGATGGGTTGGTCGGGGTTGACGGCGTGCTGCCCGTCATTTTTGAGGACGGTGATGCTCTCTAGGGCAGCCCGAAAGGCTGTGCCTTCCAGTGAGGCCTTTTCCGGGTAGCCATCCAATGAAGGCGGCAGGCCGCCGGATTGGAACAGGCCGAGGTCGTATTTGACCCCGAGGATGTAGCGCACGCTTTGGTCAATGCGGGATTCAGCAATGCGGCCCTCGCGCACGAGTTCGGCCAGCAAAACAGGAAATTTATAATCGCCCGGAACCATGCTCATGTCAATGCCGGCATCGATGGCCATGACGATGGCTTCTTTATAGTCGGCGGCAACTTTGTGTCTGGAGTAGAGGTACTTGATGTCCTCCCAGTCCGACACGACGAGCCCCTCAAACCCAAGTTCGTCGCGCAGGATGTCTTGCAGAATAAAGGGGTCGGAGTGCACGGGAATGCCATTGACCTCTCCGCTGTTCACCATGACCGTGGCGGCACCAGCTTCGATCGCGGCGGCAAATGGGGGGAGGAAGTACTCGCGCAGTTGGCGCTCAGGGATCCAGGCCGGGGTGCGGTCCTTTCCACTCAAAGGGCGGCTGTAGCCCATGTAGTGCTTCAATGTGGCCGCAATGGGCGACGGTCCTTCTTGGTACCCCTTGACCATGGCCACGCCCATGTCACTGACCAGTTTCGGGGATTCGCCAAACGTCTCCCAAAAGCGCGGCCATCGGGGGTCGCGGGCGACGTCGAGTACGGGGGAGAAATTCCAAGGGATGCCAGAACCGACGACCTCCTTGGCGGCGGCTTCGGCGAACTTGCGGACAAGGGCGGTGTCCCATGTGGCCGCCAAGCCTAATTGCTGGGGACCGAGCACGGAGCCCGCGGTGTAGGTCGCCCCGTGAATGGCATCAATGCCGTAGAGCACAGGGATTTTCGATTCTTTCTCCTGCGCCGCGGTTTGGATCGCGCCAATGAATCCGTGCCATTTACTCGGGGTGTATGCGTGTCCACCACAATTGAGGATGCTGCCCACGCGCAAATCGACGATGGCTTTGCGAAGCTTGGCGGTGTCGATGCGGTTGGGCTCCTCTAAATGAAAGGGCTTACCTACGCAGACCATGTCCAAGGTCAACTGGGTCATTTCACCCACTTTGTCCTCCAGGGACATGGTCTTGAGGACACTGTCTACAAAATGGGTGCGCTTGTCCTCGGCTACCTCTGGGGCCGCAATCTGGCAGCCAGTAAGGGTATACTGGCCCAAGAAGAGCAGACAAAGTGCGGGTAGAGACAATAAACGCATGTTCGCGAACCAGAATGCAAGTGTAATAAATACACTAACCACTTTGACGGGGAGGTGCCCAAAGTGTGCTTGTGCTTGAATTGATTTCTCGTTTCAGAGGATGTGCTTAGTTTCAATGCATGATTGAGCAGTCCACAAAGTCAAGGTGCGGGGTCACCTTGTTCGCCGCTATTCTCTTTGCAGGAGGATGCGCGGGTCCTGTCGAAGTATCCAACAATGAGCAGGGCACTTTTTATGGTTCTGTGATTGACGTTGATGGAGCGCTCGATGCTGCAGGCCTTCGGGTATTGCTTGCCGAGGAGGGCAGGGCTGAGGTGCGCTTCGAAGGAGAAATCACCGCCACTTGCGCCAAGAAGGGGTGTTGGATGGATGTGGCTTCAGGTGAAGACACGGTTTTTGTCCGTTTTCAAGATTATGGATTCTTCGTGCCCGTTGAAGGTGTCGAAGGCAAGCGCACTGTGATGGAAGGTGAAGCTTTCTTCGATACGCTGACGGTGGAGATGCTGCAGCACTATGCTGAGGATGCCGGAGCCGCCGAAGAGGAGATTGCGGCTATTTCAGCTCCCGAATTGCGGTTGGCGTTTACGGCGACTGGCGTCTTGATTGAAGATTGATTCGGATGCACCAGCTTTTCTCGAGCAAGTGGGGCACGGCATTGGTCTTGAGCGCTGCCGCGTTCATGTTGTCACGCTGTGCCGCGGAGTCCTCTCCTGGTCCGCAATTGGCCCCATTGCAGCCTAACCGCTCATCTGAATTGGCGGCGTCCATGCGGCACTTGGATGCAGAGCTTGTGGCGATCCGCACCCGCATTACAGACGGTGATGGAGACTGGACAGGGGCCGCGCTGACTGAATATGACTTCAATGCACTCGCGCCTACCGATTCGAGCATGTTTGTAGAAGGGTACACGGCTTTTGCTTTGGCCTTTCACAAAAGGGTAGCCGATTTCAATGTCGCCCCCGGCCCAGACACTTACGCTGGCGTGGTCTCGGGTTGCACATCCTGCCATCAAAAAGCCTGTCCCGGTCCACTCGAACGGATCGCCAAGCGTGAATTGCCCTGAGCGGCCATTGCTTGGGTCTCCGCCCGCATTTGGATTCAACTTCAGCTGTTGAAACGGCCTTCGTGTGAAGGAAAAAACGGGTGAAAAAAGAAATCCGCACTTTCGGCTTCAGGTCGAGACCCTCTGCTTCTGGTGCGGATTCTTCCGGGCACGGCCCACCCGAGGGTGTCCTGCTCATGGAGTAACGGGGGGTTCTCCATGCTTCGCCTTTTGAGGGGCGATCCGGACCTCTGAACTTCGGAACCGACGTGGTCTTTCAACCGGTCACTTGTCCTGGGTACACCCGGCCTTCCTTGCGGTTGGCTCGGTCCTCGACGCTGGCGTCTCGGGTCGACCTTGGAGGTTGCCCTCTTCGGCCCAAGTACCCCGGGGTGTCCTGCCTTGCGGCGCGCCTTTCCCTGGGCTCTTCGGCTCATCGTGCCACGAGGGCGCGATGTCGGTCCTTTGGCCTTGCGGCTTCCGGCCCTTCCTCAGCGCTTCCGAACGGATCCGGTTGCGCCCGCCGCGTTGTCTCGTGAGAGATGGCCTTGACTCGCGTCTCGGCCCCCTGCTGCCGAAGCAGTTCCGGTCTCCCGGTTGGGTGCGACGCCTCCTTGTGATCGGGACCAGGATTGCTCCTGGTAAGCTGGGCTCCGTCCATTCTCAGAACGCCTTTTCGCCGGAGGTCGGCAACTCCTTCACTTGCGTGTTGGAGGCCAGCAGAACCGAAGTTCTTCCCGCTACGCTGACCGAGGTCAATGTGTCGGGGGTCCGACAGAAGGCAAGCCTTCACCCCCGGGGGGGACGCTTCACCGAAGTGCTGCGTTGTCGTTGCTGACAGGACAATGATGCGACAGAAAAACAGAACGGACCCCATACTGGAGTCCGTTCTAGTTCACATTGAGATAACATCGGTTATCAACAATTGTGCATAGGTCTGGGCCTATTCTGCGCGAAGGTAGTCAGCGCTGTCCGCGCCCGACATGACCACGTTCGTGAATTTGTAATCGTATGTAGCGGTGCGTGGTATCAGTGGGCCACCATGACCTTTCCTGTGGCCACCCGCTCACCTTGTGTGCCTTCGGCGGTGTAGATGCCGGCCGGCCAGTCGCGCACATTGAACATCCATCCAGCAGGCCCATCGGCGGGCACAACCGTGCGCTCTGCGATGAGCTTGCCCATCATGTCTTTAATGCGTACCACCACGGGCGATTCATTGTCGAATCCATCTCCGAGGATGTTCACGATCTCTCCGGTTGGGGTGGGGTAGATGCTGAAGTCGACAGAATCATCCCAGCCGCTCATTCCGGCGTTGGTCGTTCCCCCTGTGGCACCGGGATCGTCGCCGCAATCCATGCCGATGCCCATGCTCATTGAATTCTCGCCGGTCGGGTCATATGTCGCCGAAGCCATCAGCTCTCCATCCGCCCAGATTTCAACCCAGCCTTCCCAGCCGGCGGCGGAGGTGCTTTGCATCTCCATGCCGTAACAGCCCGGTGCCAGACAAAGTGTGTGGTTCTGGACTCCGAAGTCAACCAGTCCCGTGCCGGATACCCATGTGGAGTCGCCATCAGCAGAGAAACCGGTAAAATCCCAAGACATGTCGTCACTGCCCGAGAGGGAGAAAATCACGATGGTCACATCGATGAGTTCGCAGAAGAGGTAATTGCAGGAGCCGTCCTCAGCGTTGGCGTCGGGATTGAAGTTGGTGGCGCCTGGATCGGTGCAACCCCAGATGGTCAGGGGAGATCCGCCGCAACCTTCACCCACTTCGAAGGGAAAGGAGGCAAAGTCGCCGTCATCCAAGGTGAAAGTCAAGGCCAAGGGGTCGGCCGTCAAAATGAGCAATCCGCCTCCCCAGCCATCGCCAAAAGCGTCATACAATTCCAAGGTGTAGCAACCGTCGGGCAGGCATCCTTGGGCAACGCCGTCGAACGTGCCGTTGCCCGTGCTGCCGCCGTCTCCGGTCAATACCGCATTGCCGAGGGAGTCCAGGACCGCCCAGCTGACCTCATTCACAAAGGCGTCTCCAGGAAAGAAGATGCCAGTGACCAGGTTGTCCCCACCGCAATCGAGGGAGTCGGTTCCCCCGTTGTCGTAGATGCAGGAACCGTCATTGATTGTAGCAATGGGGTTGTAGTTGAGCGCGGCAGGGTCTGTGCATCCGTACACGGTTCCCCCGATGTCGTCACCACAGTCGTCTGCCATGCCGAACTCGATGCTGTCCGTGGAGGCCCCTTGCAGGCTTCCATTGACCCACTCGTCCCAACCCGCCTGAATCCAGAAGTAGCCGCCATTCCACGAATTGCCACCGGCGAGGTTGGTCATGATGGCCGTGTAGCATTCTTCGGGGTCCAGGCAGATGTCGATGTAATCGATGGTGAGGTCTGGGTAGCCATTCTGGCTGTAGATGGTTTCACCCTGGCTGTTGACAATGGTCAAAGCGACTTCGTTTCCTGCGGAGAAGGTGCAGACGTAGAGCTGACCTGCAATCTGATCGTCCTCGCAACTGAAAGGGTATGCGCATGAACCATCGTCCTCTGTGGCGTTGGGATTGTAGTTGAGGGCTTCGGGATCCGTGCAGCCTGGAATGAAGACCTCGCATCCCGTTTCATTCACACCAAAGGGGAATACAGCACTGAATGCATCGGCACCGATCACGAAGCTTTCAGGGGTGCCACCGTCCAGTGTGACTTCAATGGAACCACCACCTGTCCAATTGTTGCTGTATACGTAGAAGTTGTAGCAACCATCTTCCAGGCAACCGATAGAAATCTGGTTTCCTTCGGCGTCCACGTAGTTCGAGAAGGTGGAGTTCACCCCGTCACTTCCCTGGAAGTAACCGGAAACAGCCACATCGATGACGTTGCCGAAGAGAGAGTCCACCACAGACGCATTGCTCGTCATGCTCACGAGGGTGCTTCCATCGCATTCTGGCAAGTACAAGCACCAGCCGCTGTCCGATGTGGCGTTGGGGTCGTAGTTCAAAGCATCCGGATCCATGCAGCCATAGACAGGCTGGTCGGAGCAGTCGCCTTCCCATTGCAGGTAGGCACCGGCGCATTCCAGTTCGCACAGATTGTCAAAGGTCTGGGTCTGGCCCGTGAAGAAGTCATAGCCGCAGACCGGGTCATACACTTCCGGACAATCGCAGGGCTCAAGGCAGGATCCATCGTCGATGGTCGCGTCGGGGTTGTAATTCGGAGCCTCGGGGTCCGTGCAGCCTTGCACATTGAATACGCATCCGTCCTCATTGATGCCCAGGCCATCATAAACGACGGCCACATCCGCACCCATGGTGTAGGTCTCCTGCAGTTCGCCATTGACCAAGATGTCTACGGTAATGGTTTCACCTGCAATCGCATTATTGAAAATGTTGAGGTTGTAGCACCCATCTTCAATGCAACCCTCCAATATCCAATTGCCTTCGTCATCCACACCGTTGTAGGAGGGATACCAAGGGAAGCCGTCTTCGCCTGCGATGGTGATCTGTGCAAAACCAAAACCACCCCAATTCCCCTCCATGGGCTGGACAATGGTCAGCGTGTTGGATGCGCTGCAATCCACAGGATAGGTGCAGCAGCAATTCACGGTGGCGTCTGGGTCGAAATTGTTGGCATCGGGGTCCATGCAGCCCCATACGTCCGCGTTGCCTCCGCCACCGGTGCCATCCAATGACACCCCGTTGCATTCGGAACCATAACCCACGGCGAAGGAGGCGTAGCTGCCAGTGGACATGGACAAGGGGCCGATCATGACACCTGAATCCGCGAAGTTGACCGAGATGGAACAGCCGTTCCAACCGTCGCCGAAGGTGTCGAGCAATTCGAGGGTGTAGCATGAATCGGGCATGCATACTGTGGTGGTGTAGACACTGTAATCCGCGTAGTTGCTTCCTGAAGCCACGATTTCTCCTGCCTCGCTGTAGATGTTCCAGGTAATCTCATCGGCCCACATTTCGGTGGCGATGACGATTTCTGCTTCTACTGCACAGTCCGTTTGAGCGGCTGCGAGCGCAGAAATTCCAAGGATGGAAAGGAGAAGGAAGAGTCGGTCCATGGTTGGTGGTGTTGGAGTATTAACCCCTGTGGTTCAACAAAGTTGCACGGTTTCTTTCAGGATTACACCACCAGAGACGAAAATGTGACAGTGCATCAAGGCCGATCATGCTGCGGTGAGGATGCGGCGCAGGTAGTTGGCTTGACCCGTATGTCTGGACAGATGGCAGCTCAGTTGCATGAGAAAAAACCGAATGGTGCGGCCCGCGTGATGCGGAGGCGGATGGGGCATTTCCTCGTCGAGCCTGTGCGGTTCGAGTTGACCAAGGACGGACTCCACGGTCGCTTGGGCGTGCCGTATGGCGGAGATCACGGTCTCCTTGGGGATCGGCTGTCCTGAGAATTCCGCCTCTCTGTCCCTGTGGTAGCCGTTCTGGCCGATTTCGTGGCCGATGAAGTGTTCGAGGTTGCCGCAGAGGTGGACGGCGAGGGTGCCGACTGAATTCGTGACCCCATCAACCCTCCGCCACAGCGCGCGCTCCGGAGTGGACTTGACTTCTTCGGCCAAGGCGCCCAGGTCCCGGACGAGGATGTGGCGGAGGTGATCGAGTTCAGGGGCGGATGCAGCGCTGTTCATGCAGCCAAGTTCGCAAATCCGCGCGCTGGACCTTGGGCTTTACAGAACACATGGGGTGCATCCATGGCGCCCCATTTCTGTGCGGTCTTGGCGTTGATCGCTGCGATGGCCGCTTCGGACAACTGCTCTTTCCAGTCTTCCGTCTTGCCGGAGCGGAAGAACCGGTCGGGGTTGAAGTGGAAGCTGCCCGGATTCTTCCGGATGCTCTCCTTCATGGTGTTGAATTCGGTGCTGGCGGCCACTTCGAACACCTGCTGTTCGGTGAAAACGCAGTCGGGAACGAGGAATGCGGCGAGGGTCTTTACGGAATTCATCTTGTCCTCCACCAGGTCCTCAAACCGCATGATGCACATCTGCTCTTTGCGCACACCGTAGGCTTCGGCATTGAAGTAACCCGCCACGTGATCATGGTAGTCTCCGAAGTAGAGGTCGCCTTCCACGAAGTGCTCCACGAACTGGGACATCTTCATGTCGTCGGAGACGCCCAGGGTGGGGTGGCTCTTGTAGAAGTGGTACTGGGATACGGCAGCGCCCTTCGGGTCCCGGTAGGTCATGATGATCTTGGTCTCGGGGTGCAGGTTGCGGACGGGAAGCTCGTCGATGTTGCCATGGGTGTAGAATACCCGGGGCTGGCCTTCCGTGCGGGTGAGGAATTCTTCAAAGGCTGCGTATCCCTTCTGGGAGACCATGACCTCGGGCCACGGCACGGCGGATTTGCCGATGTCGCCGTCTGCGGCAGGATGTCCGCCCATCAGTTTGCCGGCCATGCGCAGGATTTCCACGGCGTATTTCTTGGTCAGGTGGGTGCCTACTTTTTGGTGTGTGCAGATGATGATGTCTTCTGCGCTGGTGTCCCAGGAGTTGCGCAACAGTTCGATGGCAGCGGGGTCGATAAACGCGGGGATCATGCGTTGGCCATAGCGGCTGTGAAGGAAACCATCACGGGAGCACTTGGGAAAGGCGGGAACGACGGGGAGAATGGCTGAACTCATGGCAAGGGTATTTATGGCTTGGCCCCACAATGATTCGGCTTTTTTTGACCTTGTGATGTGACGATCGTCATCGCTTGGTTTGACTTTTGTTCGGCACCTGTTGTGGTGCACCTTTGGCTCAATCCGATGGAAATCCGGATTTTTGAATCATGACTTCAGCTCACAGCGCGCTTTCACTCGTTTTATTGGCGGCCATGATCATCTTGGGTGCCGCGACAAACTGGTCGGGTGCGCAGGAGTGTCCTCCGGGTTGGAAACCGGTCGTTACGTCGTTTCTGCGTCATCAAGCGGAGCGCGATGCGGTGGACGCCGCGGTATTCGTGGCGCCCGATGAACGCGCAGCTTGGACATCATGGCGCACCTGGGACTGGGACCGCTTGCGCCAGCGCCTGGCCGAAATGCCCGAAGCGGTGCAATTGCGGGACCGCGAAGAATCCGCAAGGAAGTTGCAGCAATTGGAGGTTTCGGTGCTGACTTGCCGAGCCTTGGAGGTCGGGAACGGCAACCGATACATGGCACAGGTCGATCCCGATGGGAGGTCCTTCCAGTCGATCGCCTTGCGCCTTGAGGAAGGGCAGTGGTTTGTCCATACCGCTGCAAAACTGTTGGATGCGGAGCAGCGTCGGGTGGTCACAGCTTATTTGAAGGCCATCGATGAAGAAAAGTGGGACCGCGCTGAAGCTTGGGTGGCCAAACAGGCCTTGCCCCGGTTCAGTGCTTACCGAAGCGAGGTCCATGCTTTTTTGACAGGGAATGCGGAATTCTCTGAAGCGAGAAACAACCGGGCAGCGATGCGTGCTGAGGAATGGAGCGCGATGAAGCTCTGGAGCCGCATCGAAGACGATGGTGTCATGGTCGTGAGTGCCCAGTTCCCGACTGCGCCAGAGTTGGCGTGCGAGTTGATCCAGGTGGATGAGACCTGGCGGATTCTTCACCGATGAACGCCGTGAATCGGGGAGAAGTGGTTGCGGCGCTGGACACGGCCATGCAAAGGGAAAATCAGCGGGCCCGCGACGCTTTTGAAGCGTTGCAGCGCAGCTTGGAAGGGGAGGCCAAGAGCACGGCCGGGGACAAGCACGAAACAGGTAGGGCCATGGTCCAGCTCGAAATGGAGCAAGCGGTGGCGCGGATGTCCCGATTGGAGTCCATGACCCGCCAATGGCACGCCCTTGATCCAAACCTCGGACGCACCTCCATACGGCCGGGTGCCGTTGTGCTGACGGCAGCGGGAGGCTTTGTCATCGGTGTGGCGTGGGGTGCTTTCAGCGGCCCATCGGAGGTGGTGTGGCGCGGTATTTCATCGGATGCGCCACTGGCCTTGGCCTTGATGGGAAAGGAGGCTGGCTCGGAGGTCACATTCAGGGAGAAGAACTGGCAGATATTGGACGTGGCCTGAGTTTGGTGGACGCTGAATCGTGGAAAACAGTTCGTAAACGAGGCGGCTTGAGCGTTACAAGGGGCTAACTTCGCGGCAAATTCAACGATTTGGGACGATCTCAGGAAACATTCGGCAAGCGCGAAAGGGAAGCAAAACGCGCCAAGAAGAAGAAGGAAAAGGACCTCAAGAAGCAAGAGGCCAAGGGCAACAAGCGCACGCTGGATAGCCCTGAAATGTTTGCCTATGTGGACGAATTTGGTCGGATTGTGGATACGCCACCTGATCCTGCGGAGCGAGAGGAAATCAACCTCGAAGACATCCAAATCAGTGTTCCCAAGGACGAAGACATGGAGCCCGTCGACAAGACCCGTCGCGGAGTGGTCACCATGTTCAATCCGGACAAGGGCTTCGGTTTCATCCGAGATTCAGAGAGCCGCGACAGCATTTTCGCGCACATCACCAACATGAAGGAGGAAGTCTCCGAAGGTGACAAGGTTCAATTTGAGGTGGAGCAGAGTCACAAGGGCCCTTCCGCCATCAAGGTGACCATCGTCAAATAAGGCTCAGCACTGGGCTATTTCCTGCAGCAGTCGGCGTCTTGCAATGGGCAAGAGTGTCGGCTCTATGGGGATGCTCCATTCCATGTGGGCATGAAATGTGGCGGGCTGTGGCAGGTCACGGTGGCGCCGGATGAGGCTCCATTTCACGGCTTCGGCCGTTTCCACGCGTGAGAGCCTGCGGGACTCCAGACAATCCAATGACAATTCAAGGAAGGCATCGCCACCGCGGGTGATGCGGGACTGGCGGTACCGATAGGCCCGGAGCTCCCTGTTGGGGGAAAGGCCATGGGTGACCAGCAGATACCCTTCGCTCACGTGGAGCGGCTGCACGCCGATGGGGGTGAATTCGATGCGCGAATCGATCAGGTCATAGAGGGATTTCCCTTCCTCCATCGTGGTGGTCAAGTGAGGCAGTGCACGGGAGATCAAATCCTGGAGGTAGTCTTCTATTTGTGAATGCCCTCCCGTCTTGCCGCGCATGAGCTGCATTCGGGTGAAATCAAGGCCTTCAATGGGGCCTTTTTCCTGCTGTTGTTCGATGCTGTGACGGATGGACGTCAGCTCGCGGTGCTTCCGAATGACCTCGGCCAAGGCAGGGTACAATTTTGACAACCTCAATTCGGCTTTGACTTTCTGTAGCCAAGCCAGGAGCATATACTCCTTGTATTCGGCATCGAGGACCCCTTCGGTGAGCCATCCACTGGGGCTGGCTACAGCTGAAATGGGCTTTTGTGACCCTCCGCCTGACATCGACATAACTATTAATTTAGTCAATAAATACGTATAATACAATGTTGAAATGGTGGTGTTTTGATTTTGAGTGAAGATTTCGTAACATTCACTTAACACAGAGCGTATTCCACACCCGTGTCCATCCGATCCATCATCTTCATGACACTGTTGAGCTTGCCTTTTTTAGGGCAGGGACAAGGTGTGCGGTGCGCCTTGGGCACAGACCCTTCGATGTGGGTTTCCGGTTGGCACAACGTGCAAATGGGGGCCCAATTGCACCCTGAGTTGAGCTTGGTTGTTGGCGCTGGCGCGCTGCGCAGTGATCGCGGTTTGGTGAGCGCAGTATTGCGTCCGCGTCCCGCCAATTTTGAAAAGGCGTACATGGTCAATATGGGGGTGCGGTTTCACCCTGCCAACCCTGAAGGACGCACTGTTCAAGGCTTGATAGGCCTCGACTACACCCAAGAGGTATTCATAGAGCGTGTGGCCCTGTCATTGGATGACGGTGCCGAAATCACGGGGCGGCAGCAACACGGCCGACGTGACCTGCGCATGCTCGTTGGCGGACGTGTCGCCCTCAGTCGCGCATTTACGCTGTCCACCCATGTGGGTGTCGGTTATCGGTTCAAACGGGACGCCCAGTGGCTTCCAGCTGGACAACCGTCCGCATTGCCCATGACCAGGTTACTGGGCATGGAGTTGATGTGGTGGATTTGACGCCCCGCGGGGACGAAATCAAGCCTTTCCCAATTCCTTGAGCTGCAGCAGGTGCAATTTGATCGCGCCTGCAAAAGACGTGTCTGCGCGATAGGGGAGGTTGAACTCCTCTGCAGTCTTCCGCACAATGGGCGCCAAAGAAGGGTAGTGGACGTGGCAAATATCCGGAAAGAGGTGGTGCTCAATCTGGTGATTGAGGCCTCCACTGTACCACGTCAACAGTTTGGACTTCGTGCCGAAGTTGCAGGTCGTCTTGAGCTGGTGGCTCAATGAATCGGTATCCATTTGCCCACCTTTCTCAGCCATGACGTAGTCGTGGTCTTCCATGACGTGCGCAGGTTGGAAAACCAGAGCCAAGGTGAGTCCGCCAAAGAAGTGCATCAACATCCATCCTGCGATGACTTGACCTGTACCGAGCCCACTAAAGGCCAAAGGCAGTCCCAACATGATGGGGTAATAGATGACCTTGGCCAACACAATGCGGAACATGAGGTTGTTGTAGGACTTGCCCATGGGCTTCAGCAAGCCGTGCTTCCTGTAGCGGTTCAGGGCTACGAAGTCCTTGAAGGTGACCCAGATAAAGGTCATCAGGCCGTAGAAAATCCACGCGTACAGGTGCTGGAACCTGTGCCAGGGCTTGCGCGGCTTCAGGGGGCTGAAGCGCAACACGGGACCGGGATTGATGTCTTCGTCCAGTCCATCGATGTTGGTGAACGTGTGGTGCAGCACGTTGTGTTGGATCTGCCACATTTCACTGTTGCCACCGACCATTTCCAGCACACCTCCCAGGAGGCGGTTGATCCATTTCTTTTCGCTGTACGCTCCGTGGTTGCCATCGTGCATGACCGCCATTCCAATACCGGCCAATGCCAGACCCATGATGACTTCAGCTGTCCAAAACATCCAACCTCCGCCGGTTACGCCAGTGGAGATCAGCACAAGAGGGCCGAAGTAGCAGGACAGCAAGACCACAGTTTTGACCACCATTGTCAGGTTGGCCTTTTTGTGGATGCCATTTTCTTTGAAATGAGAATCTACCCGTTGGCGCAGTGTTTTCGAGAAACCGGAGGTGTCCCTGCTAAACCGGACGGTGGGCAGATCTATGGGTGATGTCGTCATGAATGGCCGAAGATACAGCGACTCTCGTCTGTTGTACCGTTATCCGCATGGACCGTCCACCTGAGGGTGTGGATGGGGATTTAGTTGGGAATTTTGCGCACCCTCAAAGCGCCTGGCGTGACCTCCACGTATTCGCTGTCTGCCACCCATTCGAGGTATTCCTCAAGCGACATCTTTTTGGCCGGTGCAATGCGCAATCCCTTGTCGCTGCCCGAAGCCCGCATGTTGGTGAGCTTTTTGCCTCGGATTAAATTGAGCTCCATGTCTTGATCACGGGCACACTCTCCCACGACCTGTCCGCGGTAGATTTCTTGACCCGGATCGATAAAGAAGATGCCCCTGTCTTGGAGCCTGTCGATTTCAAAGGCCCGGGCTTGACCCGTATCCATGCTCACCAACGAGCCCGTTTGGCGGGTTTCCAGATCGCCGGCGTAGGGGCCATATTCCTCAAACCTGTGCGTCATGACCGCTTCACCTTGCGTGGCTGTGAGCACCATGTTGCGCAGTCCGATGATGCCGCGCGAAGGGATGCGAAACTCCATGTGCTGGATGTTGCCCTTGGCCTCCATGACTTGTAGCATGCCTTTGCGCATCATGACCAATTCGGTGGCTTTGCCGGCATTGGCCTCAGGTACATCGATGACCAGATGCTCGAAGGGCTCATGGCGGACGCCGTCGACTTCCTTGAAAATCACTTGCGGTTTGCCGATTTGCATCTCGTATCCCTCCCTGCGCATCGTCTCAATGAGTACCGAAAGGTGCAGAATGCCGCGGCCAAAAACGGTCCACTTGTCTTCGCTGTCGGTGGGTTGGACGCGCAAGGCCAGGTTTTTGCGCAACTCTTGGTCCAGGCGCTCGCGGATGTGTCGGCTCGTGAGGTATTCCCCGTCTTTTCCGAGAAAGGGGGAGGTGTTGATGGTAAACAGCAGGCTCATTGTCGGCTCGTCTACCGCAATGCGCTCCAAGGCTTCAGGGTGTTCGAGGTCGGACAAGGTGTCCCCGATTTCAAAGTCCTCGATGCCGGTGATGGCGCAGAGGTCGCCGGCGCGTACTTGGTCTACTTTTTCCTTGCCCAATCCGCTGAACACAAAGAGTTCCTTGGCGCGGACCTTGCGGTTTCCTTTCGCCGTGCACAGCATGTAGTCCTGGTTGGTGTGCAGGATGCCGCGGTACAGGCGTCCGATGGCAATACGCCCGGTGAAACGGCTGAAATCAAGCGATGTGATCTGCAGTTGAGGGGTCCCTTCCACGAAGGGGGCTTCCGGCACGACATCGATGATGGTGTCCATCAGGTAAGACATGTCCTCTGATGGTTGCTCCCAATCGGCGGCCATCCAGCCCATTTTGGCCGAGCCATACACCGTGGCAAAGTCGAGTTGCTCTTCTGTGGCCCCGAGGTTGAACATCAGGTCAAATACCTGCTCCTGAACAATGTCCGGGGTGCAGTTCTCTTTGTCCACTTTGTTGACCACCACGATGGGGATGAGCCCCAACTCCAACGCTTTGCTCAGGACAAACCGGGTTTGCGGCATCGGGCCCTCGAAGGCGTCGACCAACAGCAAGACCGCGTCGGCCATTTTGAGCACGCGCTCCACCTCTCCGCCAAAGTCCGCGTGGCCCGGTGTGTCGATCAGGTTGATCTTGACATCCTTGTAATTGGCGGCTACGTTTTTGGACAAAATTGTGATGCCGCGCTCTCGCTCGAGATCATTGTTGTCGAGGATGAGGTCACCGTGGGCCTTTCGGGGGTCGATGACATTGCAGTGGTGGATGATTTTGTCGACCAGGGTAGTCTTACCGTGGTCTACGTGTGCGATGATCGCAACGTTGCGGAGTCCGCTCATGGGAGGGGCGTCGGAATTTGAAGCCGCGAAAGACGGGCGGAATAGTGGCACCCGCAAATGCGCGGACCTCTCGTTTGTGACCGCATTCGTGATTAGTTTCGCCGTGTGAAGCGCTTGGTGATGCGATGTACTCCTTGGTTGCTGCTGGCCCTGTGGACTTTGGTTCACGGCTTGCAACTGGAGCACGTGGTCCATCACCACTTGTCGGGCCATGCGCACGGTGACCATTGCCACCACCATTACGGCGAAGAAATTCCACCGGGCAAGGCCCATCATGGGGGATTTGAATCCCCTGGGGGTTGTGACCTGTGCGAATGGAATTGGTGCCCGTCCGAACCTGCGGCGTTTGGCTATGGAGTCGGTGAGCGTTTGAACTGGCCCGTGCTTGCCCAAGTGGGGCATGTGGCTGAAGGCAATGCCCTGGCTGTTCTGCCGGGAAGTGTGGGAAGGCGTGGACCGCCCATGGGGGACCGCATGGTCTGATTTCCCCATCTCTCAATCCCCCTCATATGATTTACCCTTCCGCGGCGGAGTCCGTGGTGGTGCAGGGAGGCGTGGTTGGTGCAAGAATGCGGTTTCGTGTGGGTGTTTTGGGGATTTTCCTCATGCTCTCACCGTTCTCCACTCTGTGCCAATCGCTCACCTCCGTGCACGGCCATGTGTTTCATGCCGATGGTTTTGCTCCATGCAACGACGCCTTGGTTCAGGCCTGGCCGTGTGGTGCCTTTTTTGCTGTGGACGACGCTGGTCGTTTCGATGCGACTTGCCCAACGGGGATCGACTCCCTGACGGTGCTGGCCCATGGCCACCGCATGGCTACGGTTGTCGTTGATGGCAAGGCGCACATTGACGTGGCCTTGAATTCACTCGCTGTAGACTTGTCCCATGCTGTGGTTCAAGGTGGCAGCAGCGAGGATGCTCCGGAAGGTGTTGAAGTGACAGCTGCGGCAGACTTGATGACCGCCCTGGACAGGACCGCTGGACTGCGGAGCTTGGACCTTGGGGCGGGATTGATTCAACCGGTTGTTCGGGGCCTTGTGGGCGCCCGGGTGGCGGTATTGGAAGATGGGGTGCCACAGGCCGGTGGCCGCTGGGGTACCGACCATGGCATTCTGCTCGACCCCGCGCTCTCGGACGGTGTGGAATGGGTGCCGGGTGGAGGACATATTTGGTCAGGTCCTGCTGCGATGGGAGGAGCATTGAAGCTCTCACCGATTCGCATGATGGCGGAGTCGGGCAACCGTACCCAGGCAGCAATGGACTTTCGGTGGGGCGATGGCCGTGCCAAGGTCCACGCGCTGCACCGGGTCAAGAATGACAAGGGACAATGGCACTTGGGGCTTTCTGTTGCGCGGTTTGGCGACCGAAATGTGCCCCAGGCTTCCTTTGAATACATCGGACGCCAATTCGTCCTCACGGAAAGCCGACTGCCCAATACGGGAGGTCAGTCTCTCCACGGTGTGGCGGGATGGCGTTGGACACCGAGCCAACAAGACGTCGCATCATTTGATGTGCGGTGGTCATCGGTGCGGCAAGGTTTGTTTCCTGGCATCATCGGCATTCCGGACCAGGGGGACCTGATGGGCGATGGGCGGCCCTACACTGTGGCTTTGCCCAATCAGCATGCCCGACGCCTTCAAATGGCTGGAAAGTGGGGCCATTCAGGCCGGTTGGATCGCACCATCCGGATGTCCTTTTCGGTGAACGAACGCCTCGAAAGTGCACCGCCCCATGCCCATGGTTTTGGCCCCGCTCCCGATTCGGACCTCAGTCTTCGCTTGGGCGAGGTACAGGGGTTTTTTGAAGGGCGCTGGGAGGGCATTCACGGCGCATTCGGTGTGCAGGCTGAATGGCTCGAGGCACACACTCAAGGCTGGGAGTTCCTGCTTCCTGACCACCGCCGCAACCGCATTTCGGCCATGGCCGAGCTCAAGTGGTCAGACCGCCGCCTGGGCCTTCGCCTCGACGGTATCCATGTGGCCCAAACAGGCCATGTGGAACCCCTGTATGCTGCTGACGGCAGTGTGGCCGGTGAAGACCTGCGCGCAGCCGCCATGGAGCGGGTGATGCCGGGCTGGGCATTGACTTGGTACCAACCCTTGCCGTTGGGTGAGGAGGTGGAGGGGAGTTGGACTTTGGCCGCGTACTCGCGCGCACCGAGCAGTTATGCCTTGGGGGCCAATGGCATTCACCACGGCACGTTCAGGTTTGAGCAAGGGAATGCGGCACTGAACCCCGAGCACACCTTGGAATTCAGGGTGTCGGGACGGTCTGCGCCAAAGCCGCCCGAGGCAACAGAAGGGTTTGACTGGAATGCGCAAGCATTTGCTGCGGTGCACAAGGGGTTCATTCACCTCACACCTACAGCGCAATTTGCGCCCATTGCACATGCCGGTCAGATCTATGCTTTCGAGGCGCGCGATGCTTTCCGCACAGGTGCAGAGCTGGGTTTGTCTTGGACCAAGGGCCGGGTCAGGTGGTCGAATTCGGCCACCCTGCTCGGGCAATGGGCTTTGGAAACCGGACTTGGTCTGCCCTTTACCCCGCCCATGGACTTCCAATCCGAATTCCGTTGGGCGTGGGGAAAGTCAGGCACATTGGCGTTGCGTCACCGCGCCATTGCGCCAGCCACATTGACGGCAAGAAATGAGATGACGACACCGGGTGCGTCCCTATGGGGAATGGAACTCGGCGTCCGGGGCCAACGCATGGCCCTCACTTTGGAAGCTGACAATCTACTGAATCAGGCGTGGCTCGACCACGCCAGCGCTTACCGCGTCCTCGGGCTTGTTGCCCAAGGCCGCTGGGCATCCTTGAGGTTCACGCTGGACGTGTTCCGCGCGGATGCCACAGAATACCAAACACAATAAGATTCAACAATAATCATGAAGTTCAATTCAATTTACGCAGCGGGTTTCGCTGCAACGCTTTTCGTTTCATGCGGCACCACGGATACCGAACCGCCTTCGGTGTGCAGTGATGTGGCCAACCTATCAGGTGTGTCCAGTGTCCTCATGGATGAGATCGATGCCGATGCGGGTTCGACCGTGACGGTGACGGATTCATTCTGCGACGACAGTGCGCTGGGAGAAGTCCGCTGGGACCTCCATTCAGCCGAAGGCCATGCCCACGAAGAAGGGGAGGAAGAGGAATTCACCCTGAATTCCGGCACCGACTGGTCTGAGTTGGAGGTGCGTGCACTGGAAGGCAGTGCCGCAGAAGAGACGTTCACTTTTGACGTGCCTGTGACAGCGCGCGGAGTCTGGGACCTGGTGGTTTCCGTGGTCGATGCCGAAGGGAATGCCGCGCCGGATGTCATTGTCCAGGTGCATGTGGAAAACGACCACATTCCCGCATTTCACCTCGGAGAGGTCGGTGGCATGAATCCCGCCGAATGGGAAGGTGAGCCCGTTTGGTCTCCCGGTAGCCTCGTGGGGGTATCGGGTCTGGTGACCGATTCGGACGGCCTTGCCGAAGCGGCACTCAGTCTCATTCGGGAATCGGATGAAACGGTCGTGTGGGCAGCAGACCTGTCGGCCAATGGCGATACAGCCTTGGTCTTTGCCGTAGATGTGGAGGTTCCAGCAGATGCTGAAGGCGAATACCATTTCGAGATGGAAGCTGCCGACCTCAGCGGTGTGGAGATGCACACCGGTTTTCACGTCGAAATCGAATGATGAGGGCCCCCACTCTTCGCCGACGAAGAGTGGGGGCACCCTCCATTTTGGATGTGCTGAATGCGATTGATGCACGCCAGTTGTCGTTTTGTCAACGTGGGGACGCAATAGGGTGCTTCAGCCCCTAATTTCGAACCCATAGAATTGTACCATGCGCGACACCGTCATTTCAGCCCTTATTGATAGCGAGCATGACCGCCAAACAAATGGCGTAGAGCTCATTGCATCAGAGAATTACGCGAGCCAACAGGTCATGGATGCCCAAGGCTCGGTCTTGACCAACAAGTACGCCGAAGGCCTGCCCGGAAAGCGCTATTACGGCGGCTGCGCTGTGGTGGATCAGGTGGAGGACATTGCCCGTCAGCGGTTGTGCCAGTTGTTTGGTGCGACTTGGGCCAATGTGCAGCCGCACAGCGGAGCCAACGCCAACAGTGCGGTGATGTTGGCCTGTTTGAAGCCCGGTGACAAAATCATGGGCTTTGACTTGGCACACGGTGGACACCTGACCCACGGGTCTTCTGTCAATTACAGCGGCAAGTTGTACACGCCCTCCTTCTACGGTGTGGAAGAGGAGACCGGCACCATTGACATGGACAAGGTGGCCGAAACAGCCGAGCGGGAGCAGCCCAAACTGCTCATCTGTGGGGCCTCGGCATACAGCCGTGATTGGGACTACAAGCGGTTCAGGGAAATTGCAGACAGCGTAGGAGCACTGTTGCTTGCCGACATCAGTCACCCTTCCGGTTTGATTGCGACCGGGTTGCTGGCCGATCCCATGCCGCATTGTCACATCGTCACGTCGACCACCCACAAGACGTTGCGTGGACCGCGTGGCGGGATCATCATGATCGGCGAGGACATGGACAACCCTTGGGGACTGACCACACCCAAAGGCGTGGTCCGCAAATTGTCGTCGCTGCTGGACAGTGCGGTGTTCCCTGGAATGCAGGGAGGGCCGCTTGAGCACGTCATTGCTGGAAAGGCCGTGGCGTTTGGAGAAGCATTGGAGCCCGCATACACGGCCTACACGCAGCAGGTGGTGCGCAACGCACAGGCCATGGCCAAGGCGTTTACCGACCGCGGCTATCACTTGATCAGTGGAGGCACGGACAATCACCTCATGCTCATTGATCTGCGCAACAAAGACATCACAGGAAAGGCGGCAGATGCTGCCTTGGGTGCTGCCCACATCACGGTCAACAAGAACATGGTGCCATTCGATACCCGCAGTCCGTTTGTGACTTCCGGTATTCGGGTGGGTACGCCCGCGGTCACCACCCGTGGCATGGTGGAGTCCGATATGGAGCAGCTCGTCGCTTGGATGGACGAAGTGATTTGCCATGCAGACAACGAAGCGGTGATCCGCACGGTCGGAGATGCCGTGAAGGCGCGCATGTCGCAGCTCCCGCTGTTTGCCGAGTCGGTTACGGCTTGATGTCACAGTGTCGGGTCGAGGTTGTGGCCTCCACGGTTGAAGATGTCCTGGCCGCAGCCCAGGGCGGGGCGGATCGTGTTGAATTTTGTGTGCACCTGGACAGTGGAGGACTGACCCCTGGCCGGTCTTTATCCCGCGCTGCCTTTGATGTGGCCAAAGAACATGGCCTGGTCTTTCGGGTGTTGGTGCGTCCCCGCGAAGGGGACTTTGTCTATACCAAGTCGGAACAAACCGCCACCGTGCGAGAAGCCGAGGCGTTGATGGAAATGGGGGTGGACAAGGTGGTGACCGGAGGCCTTCAAGTCGATGGCATGCCGGATGTGGCCCTCGTGCAAGCGTTGGACAAGGCCATAGGGCTGGACCATGTGGTCTTTCACCGGGCCATTGACGAGGTGAGTCCATTGATGGAAGGGGCCCAGCGCCTCCTGGATTTGGGGGTTCGGACGGTATTGAGCAGTGGTGGAATGTCCCGGGCGGTTGAAGGAAAGGAGGCCATTGCCCAATTGGTGCAGGTGGGGTTGGAAGTGGTCGCCGGTGCCGGAGTGCAGCCTGCCCACGTCGCAGATTTGGCCGGGGCAGGAGTGGAAGCAGTCCATGCAAGTTGTCGGGTGCTTTCGCCGGGCCACATGGCGGGGCGCCTGTTCGCTGCGGAGAGAAAAGTCGTAGACGCCGGTTTGGTGTCGGCCCTTGTCTCCGCTGTTCACGGGGTTTGACGACCTTGGGCGCATGAACCGTCTCCTCTTTTCATTTTTCCTCGGACTGTTTGCCATGCTGATCTCGGGGTGCAGTGTGGATTCCGATGTGCCGCATGGCGATGCTGGGGGCTTGATCCCCGCGCCACAAGTCCTGGAGCCCCGCCGAGGGGATTTCACATGTGGGGGCACTTTGGCGGTGTCCTGGCCCGAGGAGTGGGGGGCCGAAAAGCAAGTGGTGCGCGACTGGTTTGATCAAGCGGGAGTGGTACTGGAGGAAGGTCAAGGCGGATTGGCTTTTGAGCGCTCTGCCCAAGTCGCGGGTAAGGAGGCGTACATCTTGGAGGTGGGACCAGAAGGAATGAAGGTTGTGGCGTCTTCGGCTGCAGGGCTCTTTCGCGGTTGGTCTACACTGCGAAAAATGATGCCGGTCGAATGTGAGACGGGTTGTGCCGAAGGATTCACGCTTTCAGGCGTGCGCATTCAGGATGCTCCGGCTTTCGAGCACCGCGGTTTGTTGTTGGATGGATGCCGCCATTTTCAAGACGTCGAATTCGTACTCAAACAGATTGACCTGTTGGCCCTGCACGGCATGAACGTGCTCCATTGGCACTTGACGGAGGACCAGGGCTGGCGATTGGCCGTTCCCAGCCGTCCGCGCCTGACGGAGGTGGGGGCTTGGCGGGTGGAGGCCGATGGCAGCAGCCACGGTGGGTTCTACACCCGTGAAGATGTGCAGCGGGTTGTGGCGTATGCGGCCGCGCGGCACATCGAGGTCATTCCCGAAATCGAAATGCCCGGACACAGCTCAGCGGCCATCGCAGCTTATCCGGAACTCGGTTGCACGGAATTGCCTTTGGACGTGCCTGCCCGGTGGGGCGTTTTCAAGGATATCTACTGCGCGGGCAGCGAGGAAACCTTTGTCTTTCTCGAAGAGGTCATGGATGAAGTGGTGTCGCTGTTTCCTGGACCGCGCATCCACATTGGCGGAGACGAGGCGCCCAAGATCCGTTGGTCAGAATGCGCCAAATGCCAGCAGCGGATCCAGGAGGAAGGCCTGGCGGATGAGGAGGAGTTGCAGCGTTGGTTTATAGGCCGCATGGGACGCTACCTCGAGACCAAAGGCAAGACCATCATTGGATGGGACGAGATATTGGAAGGGGGATTGCCTGAAGGAGCCGCTGTGCAGAGTTGGAGGGGCATGGAAGGAGCGGCCGAGGCCGTGCACCTCGGAGCGGATGTGGTGGTATCGCCTACGAGCCATTGTTATCTGGATTACCCGCTTCGGAGCACCGACTTGGAGGAAGCTTACAGCTTTGATCCCATGCCGGACTCCCTCGCACATGGGCCCGGCCGCATCTTGGGTGGAGAGGGCAACATGTGGACCGAACATGCCCCCCAGGACCTGGTCGAGTCCAAGGTGTATCCGCGCCTGACGGCATTGGCAGAAGTGTATTGGAGCGGTACTGGTCGCACAGCTCAGGAGGGTGCATATGCGGATTTCTTGGCCAGGCTGGATCGGCATTACCGGCGCATGGACGCCCTTGGCGTGCAATACGGGTTGGAGTCACCGCCTTTCAGTTTGCGCACCCAGCCGGCTGAAGTTCCCGGAATCCAGGCGGAAGTCGTGGCTTTGGGCAGGGGGGTGGAAGGCCGGGGCCGGTGGCTGGGCCAATCATCGGATTCGGTGAGGTCGGGTACGCCGTTTCTGGCCAAGGGAGAGGGCACAGTGGCGATGGAAGTCGGACGCCGGGGCCAGTGGACGGGGCAGCAGATTGTGTTTCCATTGAATGGACACGATGCGGCCTTTCAGCCGCTCACACTGTCCTATGTGCCCAGTCCGTACTACACGGGAGGAGGAGACGGTGCACTGGTCGATGGCAAGCTGGGTTCAGGGGATTTTAGGGACGGCGCATGGCAGGCCAAACAAGGGGAGGACATGGTGGCGACGGTGGACTTGGGCCAGTTGCGGACCATAGATGAGGTGGCCACGGGGGTCTATCTGTATCAGGACGCCTGGATTTTCTTGCCGGCTTCGGTGTTGTGGCAGGGTTCGAAGGACGGAGCGGAGTGGATCACATTGGCCAGGATTGCGCCCGGCGATGTGTTGACCCGCGATGACCGCCAGCAACGCATGTCCCTTGATGCTCAGGTGCGGCCAGGGGCAGGTCCGGTGCGGTATGTGCGCATGACCGTTTCCAATGCTGGTGCTTGCCCTGATTGGCATGCGGCAGCGGGCTTGAAAAGCTGGTTGTTCTTGGATGAGATGGTCGTTCAGACGGCAGTCTCCACGGGGCTCTAGGGGCGGTTTAGCACCCTCCTTTCAGCGCCTTTTTTGAGGTGGGTTTGCGCAGAACCAGGACTTCCGTGCCATGGCTGTAAATGGCCTCTCCATCCAGTTTTCCATCTGGAGTCCAACTCAATTGCCTCCCGTCCAAGGCGCCGTTGTGGTCGTAAAATTCGTCCAGCGCCAAGGTGCCATTTTCATACCACATGCGCCGGCTTCCTGCGTTGCGGCCAAGGTTATCCTTGAAGATGTGATGGTCGGCCATGCCGTTGGCGTAGAATCCCACCTGCTCTGCCAACCATCCAGAGACATAACGCTGGTATCGGTAACGGTGATTCGACTCCAGGTGAATCAGCCGCACCCAGCCGCTAAAAAATTGGGTGGTGTCCTGTGCGTTTTTTCGGCGCACTTGATGTGTCCACAGGGGCTGCCCATTTTCGTCATTCCCCCCATGTGCTGGAACTATGGCCATGAAGGCATCCCATGCTTGCGCATCGAGCGCGCCCATTGAGGGCATCACGGGGTGGCGATGAGTCAATGGACCCTTCGCAGTGCAGTCCGGGACACCTGATGTCCATTGTTGAGCCCGCCCGTCAGCGGTCAGCAACAGCAAGGCCGCAATGGCAATCCAGGGCTGAAACGGGCGTGTGGCAGTGTTCATCTTGGTTAAGATAGCGCAGAACCTGTTGCTGAGGTCAAGGTCATCACGTGGTTGATGGTTCAGCCGGCCGTGAAGGTTGGGCGAACTATCTTGACGCCATGCCCCGAATGCTTGCTTTTCTGCTGTTCTTTTTGGCCACCACCGGATCCGTCTTTTCGCAGGGAGATGGGGCTGTTCTGCGGCGCACCGTGCCCCGTGACTTGACCCACAACGGTTGCCGCCATGCGCATCTCCCAGCCGGCCCCGCCGCCGCCTGGCGCAGTGCTTCGGCAGACGCCAACTTCGACATGACGGGGTCTTTGGCACGGAGCGACAGCTTTGATGTGCAGCACTACGGCCTTGAACTCGATGTGACTTCGGCGGCGGCGCTGCAAGTGACGGGCGCGGCGCACATCACTTTTGAGACGCTTGAGGCAGGGGCCAACAACCTCTGGTTTGACCTCGAAGGCACGCTGGAGGTCGATTCGGTGACCCTTGACGGCGGACCCTGGTCATTTCAACAAGTGGGGGACTCGGTTTTCATCGGGGCACCCGACGGTGGTTGGCAGCCTGCCGGACCTCAGGTCGTGGGGCTGGCTTATCACGGGCAGCCCGGAAAGGACCCTTATTGGGGTGGGATGTACCTGACGGGCAACTACATCTTCAGCTTGGGCATCGGCCTGACCACCATTCCCCCGAACCACGGCAAGGCCTGGTATCCGTGCTTTGACCAATTCCGGGAGCGCGCGGCCTACACTTACGGCATGACCAGTGCGGGGGGCAAACGCTTCCACGGCCAGGGCAACCTCATCCAAACCGACAGCCTGGGCGGCGATACCATCCGCCGGGTCTTTGACATGACACAGCCGATCCCGACTTACCTCAGCGCCATCGCCGTTTCGGACTACCAGGACTTCGATACGGTTCACACCGGCGCATACGGGGAAGTCCCGATTCGCCTGACGGCGCGCCCGCAGAACCTGCAATCCATGGTCAACCGTTTTGTCGACCTGCCGGTCTGCATCGATGCCCTCGAAGACTGGTGGGGCCCCCATGCCTGGGAGCGCGTGGGCTATGTCATCACCACGGACGGCGCCATGGAGCACCCGACCAACATCGCCTATCCGCTGTCCATGCTCGAGCAGTCGAACTTCCAGAATGAAGGGCTGTACGGGCACGAGCTGGGCCACCATTGGTGGGGCAACATGCTGTCGCCGTTGGTGCACAACCACATGTGGATCAAGGAGGGCTTTGCAGAGTACTCCAGCCACCTGTTTGAGGAGGTGCTGAGCGGGCGCGAGGCCTTTGTGGAGATGGTCAAGGACAACCAGGAGTTCGTGCTGGAGCAGGCGCACATCGACGACCTGGGATTCCACGCCCTGTCTCCCATTCCGGATGCGGAGATCTACGGGCGACACAGCTACAACAAAGGCGCTTCAGTGGTCCACAACCTCCGCAATTACCTCGGAGACGAGCTGTTCCGCAACGGTGGCCAGAACGTGCTGGCCCAGCATTACGGAGAGGCCATGGACGACGTGATGCTGGAGGCAGCCTGGGAGGAAGCCACGGGGGTGGACCTCACGCCTTGGTTCGATGCCCACATCCGCCAGCCCGGGTTCTCCACTTGGGTGTTGGACAGTACGACCACGGAGCCCAATGGGGAGGTGCCAGGCTATACGACGACTTTGTACCTGCAGCAGAAACTGCGCGCTTGCGAGAACCACCACGAAAACGAGCCGCTCGATGTGACGGTTTGGAGTGCTGCGGGCGAGCGCGAGGTCGCGCAGATCGTGGTGGGTGGCCAGTATGCCACGGCAGAGGTGGTCACGGACCTGCAGCCTGTCATGGTGGCCCTGAACGCGGAGGGAAGGCTCAACCAGGGGCGCATGGACTTGGACTACTGGCTTTCAGGAACGTCGTCGTTGCAAAACCTGCCATGGGTGGACATGCGCATCGGTTGCGATGCATTTCCCGAATCCTCAGACAGTGTTTTGATTCGCGTGGAGCACCATTGGGCAGGGCCTGACGGCGCGCCGGGAGAGACGCCCGCGCAAAGTGCGCCTTATACCGAGCAGATGAGCAGCACGCACTTCTGGTCGGTCGATGGGATCTGGCCTGACGAAGGTTTGCTGCTTGATGCGCGGTTTACCTACCGCGGTGGCGATGAGGATGAGCTCGATTTCGACCTCTACGGCCAAACGGAGGAGGAGGCCTTCCTCGCTTGGCGGGAGACCCCCGCAGACCCGTGGATTGAATACCCCGACTATGAAATTCAGATGGGTTCGGCCTTCAACGGAGGGGGCGTCTTCAAGGTGAGTCGGCTGCGCCGGGGCCAGTATGCCTTTGCCAACGGGGACGTGTCTGTGGACATCGCTGCACCGGAGGCGCCGGAAGTCATCGCGTCATGGGTTTACCCCAATCCTGCAAAGGATGCGGTGCATGTGACCTGGCCGGAGCAGGCCCAATCGCTCTTGATCCAGGATGCCTCAGGCCGGCACGTGCACAGCATGGACAGCCGTCCAGCGGGGTCCAACATGCTCAGCGTTGCGGCGTGGCCGCGCGGCACCTTCGTGTTGGTCTGGACCGATGCCCAAGGCGAGACGTGCGGCCATACCCGCCTCGTTTTGGACTGATCAAAAGAAAGAGAGGTGCAGAAAGCGCGATTAGAACTTGCGCTTTTCTTCGTGGTCCCAGAGGCCCCAGAAGGCGCCGACACTGCCTTCAGCGCTGATCTTCCAACCTTCGTCGAAGGCTGAGAAGTAGAACATTTCGATCCCTTCTTTCTGGGACCAGTTCTGCGCGTTGATGAAGTACTTGAGGGCATTCTCGTAGCCGGGCTCGGCCACGCCAAGGGGGTCTCCCTCGCTGGGCCAACCGGTCTCGGTGATGATGACCCGCTTGCCCGGTGCCGCCTGCTTCGCTTGGTAGTACATCTGCTTCATGTACAGCAGGGAGTAATCGATGTGGCACCCTTCCCAATAGGGATAGCAGTTGGCCAGAATCACGTCGCAAGCCTCGGTGATGGCCGGGCGATTGGTGAATTCATAATAGGCATCCACATAGCCTACCGGGATGTCCGGCAGGGCCTGCTTTACCCTGAGGATATATTCGATGAGTTCGGACTCCTCGAGCTCCTCCCGGTACATCACCTCATTGCCGACGGCGGCGACATCGACGAACCCGGCGCGGGCCAATTCGATCAGCCGCTCGATTTCTTCTTCGTTCTTTTCCTTGTCCTCACCCAACCACGCGCCGACCAACGTCTTGAAACCGTACTCGCGCGCCAACTGTGGGATGATGTCGTTGCCTTCCGTGCAGGAGAAAACGCGGATCCAACGGGTGTGCGGTTGCAACAGTTCGAGCTTCCTGCGGACCTGCTCCTCTGAAATGGGGTCGCCCGGCTTTTGCTCCCCTTCGTAGGGGCTGAAGCAGATGCCGTGCATTTTGCCATTCAGCAGCAAGGCACATTGCTCCTGCAGGGACTTTCTGTCCAGTCCGTTGACTTCTGTTCCCGTCAGCGACAGGATTTTCTCTTCGCGGTATGACATGGTGGTTGCTTCGAAGAAAGGGTGGGTTGATTATGCTTTGATGGCCTCTCGGCGCTGGGCCAAATCAGCCTTTAGCTGGACGGCCTTTTCTTCAGTGATGTCGTAGTTCCACATGATGCAGATGGCACCGATGACCCCGGCGATGGGCAGGAAGGTGTAGAACAGGCGCATGCCCGTGACGGCGGATTCGGTCGCGTTGCCGGGGTCAAACCCGACAAATGAGAGGATGGCGCCGCTCACCAAAGCCGCCACGCCAAATCCGAGTTTCACCATCCACCAGTACACGGCTCCGAGCACGCCCTCTCGGCGCTTGCCGGTTTGCAATTCGTCCAAATCGCAGACATCTGCGGTCATGCTCATCATGATGGTGAACAGGCTGCCGATGCCGAAAGAGTGGAAGGGGAGGGCGAAGAGGAACAGGTAGGGTTTACCTGGAATGAAGAGGAACCAGAACAGCACGTACCCCACGATTGAGATGAACTGCGACACCATGAAGGCCTTCTTCTTGCCCAGTTTCTTGGACATCCACGCCACCACCGGAATGACCAGGAATGTCGTGATCAACGCACCCACCGAACCGTGCATGGCTGGCCATGTGCCGGCACTCGCTGGATCGCTGTTGAACATGTAGTGCACGATGATCAGGAATGTGAAGGCTGCGATGACGTTGAACGAGTTGAAGATCAGGAACGTCGCCCCCGCGATTTGGCGGAATTGCTTGATGCGGAACGCTTCGAACGCCGAGGAAAAAATCTTTCCCACGCTGCTCAGGATGGCGCCCACGTTGATGGGGGCGAAGTCGGTCCGGTCCAGGGTGGACTTGGTCTTCAGGAACAATGCCGGAATCATGGCGAAGAGGGTGCAGGGAATGGCCACCCATACGGAGAGGTCCCTTACGCCTTGGCCCGCTCCTTCGGGGAACCAGGAGGGATCGTACAGGATGACCCAGAACCATGGGGCGATGACCCACGCCCATTGACCGATGAACTGGGCGACGGCCATGATGTCCGTCCGCTCGTGGAAGTCCTCGCTGATCTCGTAGCCCATGGCCACGTAGGGCACGCTGAAAATGGTCAGTCCCAGGTAGAAGACCAGCGACCAACTCAGGAAGTAGATGAAATTGTAGGTGACGCCGGATTCCTTGTACAGCTGCCACATGGCGACGTAGGCCAGCCCCATGAGGATGGCGCCGATGAAGACGTACTGCCTGCGCCGGCCCCATTTCGAACGTGTATTGTCGGAAATGAACCCCATGATGGGGTCGGTGATGGCGTCAAAGATGCGGGGCAGGAATTGGATGATGCCCCACAGCAGGGCGGCGAATCCGAGGTCCTGAACCAACACGATGATGAAGACGCCCAAGGCGGCGGGGAACATCTGGTTGGCCAGCATGCCGAAGCCGAAGGCGACTTTTTGGCCCATGGAGACGGCTTGGGGCGATTGCGAGGTGGAGGTGGCCATGGTGTGCGGTGTTTTCGGATTCAGTGGGGGGCGAGCACCACGGTTTGCAGGGCTTGGGCGTCGAGGACGATGCGGATGTCTTCCGACAGGCCCTCAATGCGCACTGTGCGCGGGGAGTCTCCCGGGTTGAAGCAGACAATGACGTGGCCTCCTTCGGGTGTTTCGGCAGCGACGGCCATGAGTTCGGCATCGCTGCACTCGGAGGCCAGCACGGTGGATCCGGGTCGGATGAACTTGCTGAAGTGGGACATGACGTCGTAGAGCGGCGTGAAGTACACCTCGTCCTGCTCGGGATCGACGATGACCGGCGCGATGCACCAGTTCTTGAACCAGTTTGGACCGCCTTGGCGGTCGAGGACCATGTTCCAATCGACCCAGCCGTTCACCCAGTGGTTCAGGCAGCCGATGATGTCCCGTGCATATCGGTTGACCGGGGAGTACTTCGGGTGCAGGTATTTCTTCTCCTCCTCGCGCCACGTGAAGCCCCAATCGGTGGCCTCCTTGCGCCAGTACCAATCGTCGTCTTGCCAGACCGGTACTTCGGCGTCAATGCAGCCTTCGGTTTCGATCAGCAGCTTGTCTGGCGCTGCGGCGTGTGCCCGATCCAGGTCGTCGGGGAAGTAGTCGTAGGTGCTTTCGTACCAGTGGATGGCCGTGCCGGCGAAGTATTTCGCGCTGGCTTCATCGCGGTACATGGACGCGGTCCATTCGTCCAGCCCGGCCCGGTTCTGGTCGTAGCCCAGGATGCCCAGGTGTCCCAGCCCATTCGACTCCAGCGCGGGCCCGAGGTGCTGCTGCACAAACTCCGTCATCTCATCGGGGGAGTAGAGCATGCTCTCCCAGTTGTTGCCATTGCCGTGGGGCTCGTTCTCCACGGTGAAGCCCCAAAGCGGGATGCCTTCTGCCTCGCAGGCCTGGGCGTACTTGACGAAGAACTGCGCCCACGTGGGCTGCATCTCTGGGCGAAGCCGACCGCCGACCCAATCGTTGTTGTCCTTCATCCACGGTGGGGCGGTCCACGGGGAGGCGATGACCTGGAAGCCGTCCTTGGAGATGGCTTGGGCCGATTGGATCATCGGGAAGATGAATTCGAGGTCCTGCTCGATGCTGAAGTGCTCCAGGGCGAGGTCGCCCTCCACCGGCGCGTAGCTGTAGTGAAACCGCGAGAAGTCGCACGAATTCATGTGCGTGCGGGTGAGGCTGTAGTTGGCTCCGGAAGGGGCGAAATAGGCCTCCATGATGCGCTGGCGCTGGGCAGGGCTCATCTGGTGAACGAGGTAGGCCGAGGCGTCGGTGAAAGACCCGCCGAATCCCTCGATCTTCTGCTTGCGCTGATCCGCCTTCACGACGATGTGCGCGTCTTCCGAATCCGCGGCATTCCATTGCGCCAGCGTGTCCTGGGGAATGGCGTGAAACCGTCCTCCGTTGCGGGAGGTCTCGTACACCGCTTTTTTGCGCTTTCCGTCCGTCATGCGTGAGGGGGAGTTTTCAGTAAAAAGGGATTGAACCACTGCGAAGGCCTCCTTCGGTTCGCGGTGGATGTCCACCAATCCCCAGTACTCTTCGTTGGGGGCACCGTCGTAGGGCACGCCGGTGCTGGCAGGTGCCCAACCGCCGACGTCTTGCCGGTCCGGCGCACCGGCCTTCCACCACCCGTCCGTGAAGGAGAAGAGGGCGACGCCGGCAGAGGGGACAGAGTCGGAGAAGATGGGGGTGAGTATGGTTTGCGTGGCATCGGCCTGTGCGCCCTGGTTCTCGCCTGCGTCGTATCCTGGAGCAGCCGTTTTCATGTAGCTGTCCGAACCGAGTTCCGAGAAATACATGGGCTTGTCACTCACCTTGGCAAAGTCCAATGCGGCGGTGTACGACACGTCCCAACGGTAGACATTCAATCCCCACACGTCGATGTCGGGCAGCGATGCGAGCAAGGCTTCATCTGGGACCTCACCATGCGCCGTGGAAACCGGGTGGGCAGGGTCTTCAGCTTGAATGGCCGCGGATGCCGCTTTCAGGGTCTCGTACCAGACATCCAGCGACCCGTCGAACCACTCGGGGTGGTAGTTGTATTCGTTGCCCAGCTCCCAGAGCAGGATGGCCGGGTGCGATTTAAACGCCCGGATATAGTCGAGGTAGGTACCTGACTTCAAGTCGTATACGCCGCCCTGGTTGTAGCCAAACCCGATGATGACCGACAGCCCGGCTGCATGGATTTCATCCAACACCTCCTGGGACGCAATGGGCTCGTACACCCGAAGGGTATTGACCCCCATTTCCCGCATCAAGGCGAGGTCTTCGGTCAACAGGTCAAAGCTGCGCTTCTCTTCGCCGATGGCCACAGGGTGATAGCATACGCCTTGGATGAAAAAGGGGCCTTCGCTGGTCAACAGTTGCCCATTTTTGGTCCAGACTTGTTGGTCTCCGGTGGAGCAAGACGATGCGCCGACCCCGAGCAGAAGGACGAGGGCGGAGATGACGAGGCGGGCCTGTGAATGTGGCATGGTGGGAGCGTTTTGTCAATCTGCCGGTTGCAGCACGTGCCGATCGAGCATTTCTCGCTGTCCTGCATAGCTCTTGGTGATGGAATGGCCATCGCGGGTCAATCCGTCGAACGCATCTCTGGAAACCAGGGGCCACAATGCGTATTTCGCCTCGCCGTCGGCCTTGAACAATCCGAAGTGATTCTCGGAATCCGTGGGGTTGGCCGCGCTCTTCCACTGTTCATCAAATGCTTCGAAATAGAAGCAGCTGATGCCGGAGGATTGGGTCCACTCGCGCATTCCGCGGTAGAAGAGGGCCTGTTTGTACTCATCTGCAGCGCGCGAACCTTCGGGGCCGTAAAACCCATCCGAAACACTGGCCCAGCCGGTTTCTCCGATGTGGACCTTTTTGCTGTCGTCAATGCTTTGGACGTATTCCACGACCTGGGCATATTGACTTTGGCTGTAAGCCAAGGCGCGCTCCATGACCTGCTCGATCGTGCGGTTGTCTGATGCGCTTTGCCCTTTGTCGCGCAAGGTGTCGTTGGACCAGAATACCGGATTGTAATGCGTGTCGTGGAAAGGGTAGGTGTGCATGGAAACGTAATCCACTGCTTTGATCAGCGCTTCCAGGTCTTCATTGTGGTATTCCGCGCCACCGCCGCCCCAGGAGGCAAAATTGTCCGAGCTGGTGACCCAGAGGTCTGCGGGCAGCGCTCCACTGGCTTTCAATCCTTGAAGGTGGTTGACCCACTGCAAGATGACTTTAGGGGCCACAAAGTAGGAGGCGGCCCAATGCACCATGGCCTCATTGCCTACGGCAATGACCTTGACGATGTCCGGGAACTGTTGAGCCAGCGCTACGGCGCGGTCTATTTCGGCTTGGTTTGCCTCCATATTCTGTTCAGCATGGTTGGGTGCATCCGTCCATGCGCCGGCGCAATCCATCCACGCGCCCAGCATCACATACATTTCAAATTCGGGCGCTTCCTGCTTCAACTCATCGATGGCCTTGACCATGTTGGCAGCATGCGGCAATTGAACATTGTACGTCCGCACGAACCGGATGCCCATCTGGTGCAGAATCCGCATGTCCTCTTTCAATTGAGGGAGGGTGGGCTGCTCAGAACGGCTAAGGCCCCTGTATCCTCCGTAACAAATGGCGGGGTAGTCGGGATTGCCCAACAGTTCGGATGCCGAAGTATGCTGCATGGTTTGATGCTCGTTTGCTGATCCGCAGGATGCGATGACCCCTGAGAGGAAAAGAATGGATGCCGCCCCTTGAAGGCAGGCGGCGAATCCCTCGAATCTAGTTTTGGAATGTGACACTGTCCACATCTGCCAGGGGTTAGGCAATGACGGTGAGTTGGACGATCTCGTGGGACCTCCGGAATATTTTGCTGCTGAGCTCCCGGTCCAGGACCAAGCCCTCGATGCGCTCGGTGCGCCCACCGGTCATTGTCACCTCGATTTCAGCTTTGTCTCCCCGTTTGTGCACCACGGGCACTTGGCACACCGTGTACGCCAAGCTTCCCGCGGTGAGTTCGATGGTTTGACGCTCCTGCTTGACGTCTACGTATTCGAATGAAGCGGATTCGGTCAAAAATTCATCGGCAGGCATCAGCGCCCGGTCAAAATGAAGTTGACCTCCTGAGACCCGCACCCCCAATTCCCCCGAACGGCAGAGCAAATCCTCCTTCACTTGCCCGGTCATGCCCGGTTGCTGGGCACCTTTGCCACCTGGGGTGTGGGAATAGGGGTCGGTAGGGAACGCCCCGTACAATTCCGGAGACTTGTGCGCGCCAATGCCGGCATTGATTTCGAAATAGTGATCAAACAGCCGCCCCACCGTTTCAGAAGAATCGGATTGCTCCACGGCGGCCTTGGTGACTTCAAAGACGGCCAACCGGAGTTTGGACACCATGTGCCAATAAATGGAGCCCAAGCCCTCGTACCCATAGAAGGTGCCTGAACGCCCAGTGAAAGCCTTGTGGTTGAAGATGCGCTCGTACATCTCTTCGATCTGCTTTTGCTCAGCAGCCACAAGGGGGGCGTAGGGCTCGGGCAGCGTGCGAAGTGCTGCGCGCAGAGCGTTGACATTGTTGAAGTTGCCGTTGAAGTGAAACCCACCCAGGCAATCCTTTGTCACAATGTCGATGTTCTCATCGGCCACCAGTTTGGACAACAATGTGGAGCCCGCGACTGTCTCCGGGGCGATGTTGTTTTTGTCCAGGAACCGGGGCAGGGATTTATTGGGGTACAGCACATAGCTGTACTGGTCTTCCCGGAAGAGGGCGCTGGCCTTCAAAGCATCCAAGACCTCCAGGCTTTCGCTCGAATTCAGCAGGCCCGAGCTCAGCACCGCGACTTGTCCTTCCAGCATCTCAGGCAATGCGCTGATCTCGATGCCCCCATCCGCTTCAACGGTCATGAGGTTGTAGGCATGGTAGAGGCCGTCGCTTCGTTTGTTGGCTTTGATGGCGTGTTCCAGGTGTTCCAAGGCCACATCGACAAACGCCGAGAGGTCAGACAGTTTCAAGGGGGATTTCTGACCCGAAAAATCCTCTTGGTAGATCTTCTGTCGGTAATCGCTTGATGCGTTGCCCAGCCCATCCAGAATGGACCTGCGCTGCGCATTGGAGATCTGACCTCCATTCAATGACCGGAATGCAGACAGAGTGGCATTCATCTCATGGAAGCAGGCCAGCAACTCGACCGAAACCTGCACTTCACTGTGGTCTGTTTTGGCCAAGACATCTTGGAAATAGACGAGGAAGCGGCGCAAGTAGTAGAGGGTGACCATGGACACCCCGTTTCCGACGAGGGCGTTGTTTGCATCGTTCCACTCAGGCCGCTGTGTATTCATCCATATGCCGCCTTCTGGAATGAAATTCGCCACCTTGGCGAGCATCGTCGCCATGATTTTCTCGATGAAATTGACCTTGTAGATAAAGACGTGGGTCTCGCGAAGGAGCGCGCCATCCCCGCCGATTTCGTTTTTCTTGAACTCGATTTTCTCTTCCCGTTCATGATCGAAATCAATCGTGTTTTTGGGGTCTTCGAGAAGGGCATCATACGCCTTGATCCGGTAGGGGACATTGGCGTAGACGAAGGAGTCGTTCTGGAGATACTCCTCCAGTTTTTCGGGGTAGTAAGCGCGCAGAAACTCAAGGAACTTGAGCAAATAGATGATCTGGTGGTCTCCCCAATAGCCGATGTAGGACCACGGGTTGTCCGGTTCAATGGTTTCCCATTCAAAGCCGTCTTTGAATACTCGGTAAGGGTTGTATCCGTCGAAGGTGGTGGCATTGAGGAACTTGAAGATCATGCCCTCGATGAACTCGGGATATGCGTGAACCAGGGCCTCCCAGTTTTGGAAGATGTCGCGCCAATTCCCTTGGTAGTCGAGGATCTTTGATCCGTCGTCTTCATTGCGCAGGTTGATGGAAAACCGATTCCAAGGACGGCTCGGATCACCATGACGGCGGCTAAACTTCAGCGGCAGGTATTCTGCACACAGTCGCTTGAAATTGAGGTCTTCGTCCTTCGATGCCTGTTCTTGGAGGAAGAACAAATCAAATTTTTCGGGCCAAGCGGACATGACCTCCGATTTCTTGAAGAACACCTTGTGGTTTGCCCGGTCGAGGTAAGCCATGAAATCCGCGCGGTCAATCGAATAATTCTCATCGAAAATCCCTCCGCGCATGATGTTGAACATGGTATTGGCGAAATGCCGGATGTTGCGGCGGCGGTCTGCCGTGAGCTGCAACCCATCGCTTGCGGCCACCAGCGCATTGAGGCGATGCGAGCCCTCTTCGACATCCTGCAACACGTCCTTCTGCAGCGCTTCAGGCGACTGGAGGTCTCGTTTCAATTGAATGACCCCCCGAATGGACTGGCCCAAATTCGCCACGATCATCCAGTCTTTGCCTTCGTTGGCGGCCAGTTCAAATGCGCTTTGAATGAAGTAGGCGCCGCGCTCGGCTCTGATATCGGTCTCCGTGACCAAGGATTCGCCGGCTTTGAACCCGCGCAATTGTTTCGAGGACAACAGCACTTTGGGCGAATCAAATCCCACGGACCAAATGACGTTTGATTTCAAGGATTCACTGGGCTCCGCCTTGTCGGAGATGATGGCACTCAATGCATAAATCCCGAGCCCGCCTTGTTCCAACTCGCATTTTTTGTAGGCGTCTACCAAGTTGCTGCTGCCGCGTTGCAATCCTTCTGGCACCCCGTAAGGCAGAACATTTTGAAGGCCATCGAGCACGCTCACGTGCAGGGGTTGTGCAGCCGAGGACTCGAGCCGCACCTTTCTCACGAACCCATGGCGCTCACTGGTCGACCATTGGTAGCGAAAAGTCAGCGAAAGGTCGTGGTTGACCTCTTCAAAAATCACCTTGTTTCCAAAGGCATTCTTGTACAGGTTGCGCGCGATGGAATACACCCCCCTGTTCTGTTCCGAAAAAGGCTGCCACAGCATGCGGCGGTCGTCGGTTTCTACCAACACAATGGTTTTGCTGCCGGTTGTTTCTGCGGATTCCGTGATCTTGTCGTCTGTGTAGTAAGGGAATAGGGCGTAATCGCTGTTGACCCGTCCTGCGGAAAGCCCCCCGTTGCTGGCCAAGAACATCCAGTGGTCCGAATGGCTCACGATGCTCATGAAAAATGGGCGCATCTGATCAACTGAGCTGATTTGATAGTACGTCTCGCCTGCGATGGTCACCTCCTTGCCGGAGGTGGGTGTGTGGGAAGATTGGAAGGGCTCTTCCCCAAGATATATGGGTTTACGGATCGCCGTGTCGCTCATTTCAACGTTGTAATCGGTTGTAGTTTGACCATTTGCTCAATCTGCGTCATTGCCAACAGCGAGTACAGTCTACCTGCCGTTCGTTGACGGCGGAACGAAAGTAAGGATGATGTGTTTTGGAATGCCCCCTGAGGGATAAATGCTGCTGATTTCTGCAGATCGAGTTTTCAAAGGGCGCAGTGAATGGGGAAGTGTGCGTGTACAAATTCATCTTGGCGTTGGGCCATCTATTTGCCTGCCTGTGTGTGGAAAATCTCAAAGGGTGCCGGCCTGACTGTAACCTGGGGCCGTGAATCTCCGTTTCCCCTGAATTCATTGTATCTTCTATTCAGTACCTGAGTTGTTATGAATGCCCCCCTGATCCAGCCGGTTTACAACAAGATCCAACACGGGACTTGGTCTACGCTTTATCGCCGCCAGCGCGAAAACCTCGAAGGCAAAGGTGCCCGTCTGTACCTCGATGCACTCGACCGCATGGAGGTCCTGACCGAGGCCGCGATTCCGAGGGTGGACGGTATGTCCGCCGCATTGCAGGACGCCACGGGTTGGGAATTGGTCATTGTGCCGGGCCTCATTCCCGTCAATGACTTCTTTGAATTGCTCGCCCAGCGCCAATTCTGCACCTCGACTTGGGTGCGTCGTCCCGATCAGCTGGACTATCTGGAGGAGCCGGACATGTTCCACGATACGTTTGGACATGTGCCGCCACTGATGGACCCTGAATTTGCCTTGTTCATGCAGCGGTTTGGTGAAATCGGGGTGGCGCTGCAGGGCAACGACAAGGCCGTGCTCGCTTTGCAACGGCTGTACTGGTTTTTTGTGGAATTCGGATTTGTCGAAGAAGGGGGCATGCCCCGGGCATTTGGAGCCGGTATCATGAGCTCCTTTGGCGAGACCAACCACGCTTGGGCGCAGCGTTCGGACCTGCGAAAATTCACCCTTGAGGGGGTGATGTCGACCCCATTTACCACCACTGAAATCCAGTCCACGTACTTCTTGGTGCAAGACATTCCCGAGGTCATCAGGGAGATGGAGGCGTGGCACCAGGGCTTACAGTGAAGTCCATGTGGCCGGATGGCCGACCTTGCATTCATGGCTGACATGTTGCAACCCGGTGAGATGTGGAATGCCCGTTACAGCGGGGAACCTGCGGTATACGGGACTTTGCCCAACGCGTTTTTTGCGGATAAGCTCAATGGAATGGCCACCGGCCGCATGTTGCTGCCCGGCGATGGCGAGGGGCGCAATGCGGTGCATGCGGCGACCTGTGGGTGGTCGGTGCGGTCCTTTGATGCCGCGGATGTAGGCGTGGACAAGAGCCTCGCTTTGGCGGCCACCAGGCAGGTAGTTGTAGAGGCGGAAGTGGGGGATTGCCGCACCTGGTCTCCCGGAGAGTCCTTTGATCTCATCGGGCTTTTCTACCTGCATTTGCTGCCCTCCATGCGCGGGGACTTTCACAAGCGGCTGAAAGATTGGCTCAAGCCCGGGGGCACGATGCTCCTGGAGGGGTTCGGGCCCGGGCAATTGGACTTCAATTCCGGCGGCCCAAAACGCCCCGATATGCTGTTTACTGCTGACATGCTGCAGCGTGATTTTATCGGGTTGGACGTCGTCCAATGTGAAACGGTGAAAGTGGTGTTGGATGAAGGGCCATATCACCAAGGGCCGGCGGAGGTGACGCGCCTTGTCGCCCGGCGGCCCCTCGCGTGAATTACCACCCCAGATTGTCGCTCGAAATGCGGCCGATCTTTCCGTTTCCTGCAAGCCAGAGGGTTTGGCCATCTGGGCTGAACCGGGCCGCATAGAAAGCGCTGTCCGATACATGTCGCCACGATTGTCCCCCGTCATCGCTGAGGTCGAGCCCGCCGGGTGAACCTACCAAAGCCAATTGGCGGCCTTGGCTTCCGGGCCTGTAACGCACAGAAGAAGCATACCCGGGGCCTGCGTTCTCTGAGATGAGGGCCCAAGTCTGTCCGCCGTCCTGTGTCACGGCTCCCCGTTGGGTCTGGTCATCCTTGGCCGCCCAGTTTCCGCCCCAGATGATGCCGTGTTGGGCATCTGCGAAATCCATGGAGAACCCACCGGTCATGGTGCCTCCTTGTTGCAGCGGGGTGTCAAATACCTGCCAGCTGATGCCGCGATCGGTACTCCGGTATACACGTGACGCACCGCCACCTGAGAGCATCCAGACGGTATCTCCAACGGCCGCCAGGTTGCCATTGGATGCCGCAAAGGCCGCTTCGCCTGACCGGGCTGCAGGGACTCCGGGACGGATTGAATCCGCGCAGGCCACGCGGGTCCAGGTCCGGCCATCGTCTTCAGAACGCACCACGTGCAGGCAGCCGTCAGTGGGGTCGCCCATAGCGATGATACACTGCTGACCCAGGTGCAGCATGGCGTCCATGAATACCGCAGAATCGCCTTCTGTCCACGCAAGGACCCGGGGCAATTCGAGCCCGCCATCCTCGGTGATGTTGGCTCTTTGGATGTGGGCGGGAGAGGCGATGGACATCCCCAGGACAGCATCCCCGGTGACCACCAGGCTCCGATAGTGCAGGGGCACGACAGTGTCTCCCACGGTCACGCCGGCACCGTGCATGATCTCCAATGTGGTGGTGTTGCCTTTTTCTTGAATGTGTGCCCACAGGCCATCGGATCCAGCGAGCCAAGCTTCTGCTCCAGTTGTTGGGGTCAAAGCCCGCCAGCTGCCCTCGAGTTGCCGGTGTTGCATGCCCAGTTCATCGGTTTGCCAAAATCCTGAGCTGCAGCTGGTTCCGGTAAAAACAAAGGCCATGGTGACCCACAGCATCGTGCTGATTGACCGAGATTTGAGGAGACGTTTGGACATGGCGTTGGCGATCGCATTCACTTGGGGCAATTTGGGCCCGAATCTTTTAGCGTGTGGTTGTGCAATTGACCACGGGGGGTGATCGAAGGGGTCCTTGCGCGTGGGATGCACCTTGTGGACGGAGGTGACCCGAAAATTCGAAAAGCAGATTAACTTCATCGTGATGATGCGATGTACATCTTGGATGATGGGTTTGTGTGTGGTCGCCTCGGTTGTGGGCTGTACATATGACGACCTGGAGACACTTGGAAACCCCTATGATTGCGATGTATTTGACGTGAGTTACGGGGCGGACATTTTGCCTTTGGTGGCTGACAACTGTCAGGGATGCCACTCCGGAGGCACGCCCTCTGCAGGCATTGCATTCGAGGAGCACGCAGACATAGCGCAATTGGCCGAGGGCATGTTGGACCGGATGGACCGGGCCCCCAACGATGACCTTCTCATGCCGCAGTCGGGCAAGTTGGACAGTTGTTCCATCGCGCTCTTCTCCGCTTGGATTGCCGCAGGAAAACCCAACAATTGATGAGACACCTGTTTTTCCTTGCCCTCCTTGTAGCCGGATTTGACCTGACCGGAGGGGCGCAGCAGTTTGCGACCCGTGAGGCCCACATCTCGTTTCTCTCCGAGACGCCCGTTGAGGACATCAAGGCCGAGAGCCAAGAAGCATCAGCAATTTTGGACGTGGCCACGGGAGGCTTGGCTTTCCAGGTGCCCATTTTGAGTTTCCACTTCCCCAAGGCGCTCATGGAAGAACATTTCAATGAGAACTACATGGAGTCGGCCAAATTCCCCAAGGCCTCTTTCCGCGGCACGGTGATGGGGTGGGACCCGGACGGTGATGCCCAGCAGGAGGTGGTGGCCAAGGGAAAGCTTGATATGCATGGCGTGTCCGTAGCCCGCGAGGTGACGGGGACCATGACCCGCACGACATCGGGATGGATGATCGGTGCCACATTCAGTGTGCCGTGCACCGATCACAACATTGACATCCCCAAGGTGGTCTCCGAGAACATCGCCGAGGTGATTGACGTGACGTTGACCGCGACCCTGCTGCCGCGATGAAGCACGTTTCCTTTTTGAGAGCGTCTGTCGCGCTTGTTTTTGCGGGGTTTGCTCTCGCGTCACCGTTGTCCGCCCAGGACGACCTGATGGACTTTTTTGACGAGCCGACGGGGCCACAGGTGGTCACTTCGGCTTTCAAGGCAGGCAGGATCATCAATGTGCAGAGTCCGGAAACCAGTGGAAAGGGCGAGATGAATTTCATCATCGCTCACCGCTTTGGTCGGATCAGTGATGGGGCATACGCCCTGTGGGGGCTCGACAATGCCCAGATGCGCATGGGCCTCGATTACGGTTTGACGGACCGGTTACAGGTCGGTGTGGCCCGATCGTCCTTTGGAAAGACCTTGGAGGTGAATGCCAAGTGGCGTTTCCTCGAGCAAAAGAGTGGGGGAGGCTCTCCGGTGAGCCTCACGGGTTATTCGGTGCTGATGCGGGACGGCATGCGGTTCCCTGAGGATGGCATCGGACGGCTCGGAATTCACCGGATCAGTTATGTCCATCAGGTGGTGGTGGCGCGGAAATTTTCTCCGGAATTCTCTTTGGCCCTGATCCCGTCGCTTGTCCACCGCAACCTGGTGGACCAACCCGCACGCGCCAATGACGTCGGCACGCTTGGCGCTGGTTTCCGCTACAAGCTCAACAACCGATTGTCTGTCAATGGGGAGTATCATTATTTGCTTCCGCGCCCCATTCCCGATGACCCGGAACTGCGCAACTCGTTGAGCCTCGGACTCGATATCGAGACGGGTGGTCACGTTTTCCAGCTGCACATTACCAACAGCCGCGGCATGTTTGAGCGCTCATTCCTCTCAGAGACCGCAGGCCGCTGGCAGGATGGAGACCTCTATTTCGGCTTCAACATCAACCGGGTCTTCCAAGTGGGGAGCCGCCGGTGAT
>Ga0115569_10000152_pt1 | contig 54948 bp, 47 predicted proteins | sample COGITO_mtgs_1205_2_FD_87295 | JGI IMG/M metagenome (GOLD analysis project Ga0115569, IMG submission 87295) | Pelagic marine microbial communities from North Sea - COGITO_mtgs_120503 | ecosystem: Environmental > Aquatic > Marine > Epipelagic | place: Germany:Helgoland, sampling site Kabeltonne... | reverse complement strand
TATTTTGCTAGAAGGTGTTCCTGGATTAGCAAAAACTCTGGCAATTAACTCATTATCCAAGGCAATTCAAGCTAGTTTTAGCAGGGTTCAGTTTACGCCAGATTTATTGCCTGCAGATGTTGTAGGAACGATGATTTACAACATGAAAGAAAATGACTTCATGATTAAAAAAGGGCCCATTTTTGCCAACTTTGTCTTAGCAGATGAAATTAACAGAGCGCCTGCAAAAGTACAATCTGCTTTATTAGAAGCGATGCAAGAACGTCAAATTACGATTGGTGATACCACTTTTAAGTTAGACGAGCCCTTCTTAGTAATGGCAACACAAAACCCTGTAGAGCAGGAAGGAACCTATCCTTTACCAGAAGCACAAGTGGATCGATTTATGTTAAAAGTAGTCATTGATTATCCTAAGTTACAAGACGAACAAGTCATTATGCGTCAGAATTTATCTGGCAGTTTTGCTACTATAAATCCTGTAGTTTCTGTTGCAGAAATTTTGAGAGCAAGAGAGGTAGCTAATGAAGTTTATATGGATGAAAAAATCGAAAAATATATTCTTGATATCATTTTTGCAACCCGATACCCAGAAAAATACAACTTACCCCAATTAAAAGATTTAATTAGTTTTGGAGCTTCCCCTCGTGGTAGTATTAACCTTGCAAAAGCTGCAAAATGTTATGCTTTTATTAAAAGAAGAGGTTATGTAATTCCTGAAGATGTAAGAGTTGTTGTTTTTGATGTTTTACGTCATAGAATTGGAATCACCTATGAGGCAGAAGCTGAAAACATCACTTCTGTTGACATTATCAACTCGATTATTAATGAAATTGAAGTACCATAAACTGTTTAACTGGATATTTGTTTATTTGTTTAATCGCCAAACAAGCTCACAATTAAAGGAATAAACAACTAAACGATTACACTTTGAATACAAAGGAAATACTAAAAAAAGTTCGGAAGATAGAGATTAAGACGCGTCGCCTATCTGATCACATTTTTGGGGGTGAATATCATTCATCATTCAAAGGACGTGGAATGACTTTTTCTGAAGTACGTCAATACCAATTTGGGGATGATGTAAGGGCAATTGACTGGAATGTTACTGCGCGTTATAATGAACCTTATATTAAGATTTTTGAAGAAGAGCGTGAATTGACCATGATGCTTTTAGTCGATGTTTCTGGTTCGGAACTTTTTGGAACCTCCACACAATTTAAAAAAGATACGGTTACAGAAATTGCAGCAACACTTGCTTTTTCTGCTACTCAAAATAATGATAAAGTGGGTTTGATTTTATTTTCTGATGACATAGAACTTTTTATTCCTCCAAAAAAAGGAAAAAGTCACGTTTTAAGAATTATTAGAGAATTGATTGAATTCAAACCAAAAAGTACAAAAACAAATATTGCCGTCGCTTTAAAATTTTTATCTAGTGTGATGAAAAAAAAGGCAATTGTATTTATGTTATCCGATTTTATGGATGACGCTTACGAAAAAACATTAAAAATTGCCGCAAAAAAACACGATTTAACGGGTATCAGAGTGTATGACAAGCACGATGAAGAAATTCCTAATTTAGGAATGGTGCCTATGTTAGATTCAGAAACTGGAAATGTTCAGTTGATAAACACCTCAGCAAATTCTGTTAGAACAAATTATACAGAAAATGCCGCCCGCTTGTCAGCCTATTATATAAGTATGTTTAAAAGAAGTGGCGCAGGAACGATCAATACAAGAGTTGATGAAAGTTACGTGAAAAAATTATTAGGCTATTTTAAACACAAAGGAAGATAAAAGTCCATTCTAATCTTCCTAAGAGAGAAGATACTCAGATAAAATCTGCCTAAAAATAAGTAGAAATAAAAGTAATTTTATAAGTTGAAAAAAGACAATACATATAAAGAAATTCAAAAGAGTAAAAAAGAAGTACACCCTAAATACTTTCGTTCCGTTGGAAAGAGCGTTAGAGAGCTCGGCTTTTTGTTTATTTTACTAACTTGTTTCGTTTCATTTTCACAAAATGAAATGGTAAAAGTAACCATTGACACCACAAATATTAGAATTGGTGAGCAGTTCAATTTAAAAATTTGGATAGGTGAAACAAAAAATGTGATCCTACCAAAATTACAATTAAAAGGATTAGAAGTTGTTGATTCAACCAAGATAGACACCCTTAAAAATTCTTTAATTAGAAAATATATTTTAACTGGTTTTGATAGTGGTTCTTTTTACATTCCACGCCAACAAATCTTTGTTAGAAACCAAGCTTTTTTAACAGATTCTTTATTGGTAAATGTTGCTACTATTGCTATTGACACTACCAAAATAAAGAAGTTTGCTATAAAATCTATTGAAAGTGAACCTTATATTTTTGATGATTTTAAAATGTACATTTACATACTATTAGCTGCCTTGGCTATTATTGGTTTCTGGGTATATTGGTTTGTCATCAGAAAACAGAAAGAAGAAGAGGAAGTCGCAACTTATAGTACCTTACCTCCCTTCGAAGAGGCTATTTTTAGACTGAATGAATTGGATGAAAAACTATTGTGGCAAAACAATAAAATAAAAGAATATTATAGTGAATTAACTGAAATTGTACGCGGCTATATCGAACGAGAACTGAAAGTTCCTGCATTGGAAAGAACCACCGATGAAATTATAGAAACACTTACCGATTTTAAAAGTTCCCAGTCAATAACAACTTCAAAAGAAACAATTAAAAAGTTGAAAGAATTATTGGAAGAATCTGATTTGGTGAAATTTGCAAAATCAAAACCTTTGGCCTTAGAAATTAAGGAAGACAGAAAAGATGCTGAAAATATTATCAGTAATTTAAAACCTAAACCAATTATTGAAGATGATGAATTGGAATAATTTTGAATTTAATAATCCCGCATTTTTGTGGCTTCTGATTGTCATTCCATTCATGGCAATTTGGCATTTCTTTATGCGAAAAAAAGATGCAGCAATCTTAACAATGCCTAGTATAAAAGGCTTTAAAACAGCATCGATTTTATCAAAATTGAAACCTATTTTATATTTATTAAGGCTCTTCGCAATCGCAACAATTATTATTGCTTTTGCACGACCTCGAAACGTTTCTGTTAGCAAAAAAACAAAATCAAACAGAGGAATCGATATTGTAATGGCAATAGATGTATCTGCAAGTATGCTGGCCAGAGATTTAAAACCAAACCGATTAGAAGCGCTTAAAAAAGTAGCTATAAATTTTGTTGATAGAAGACCAAATGACAGAATAGGAATTGTAGTTTATGCTGGCGAGAGTTTTACACAAACACCAATTACAAGTGATAAAGGCATCGTAAAACGTACGATTTCTGAGCTAAAATGGGGACAGTTAGAAGGTGGTACAGCTATTGGTATGGGATTGGGTTCTGCTGTAAATAGATTGAAAGAAAGTACTGCAAAAAGTAAAATTATTATTTTATTAACAGATGGGGTCAACAATACTGGGAATATCGACCCAAGAACTGCTACAGAATTGGCAAAAGAATTGGAGATTAAAACCTATACAATAGGAATAGGAACTAATGGAATGGCAGATTTTCCTTGGAGTAAAGATCCAAGAACAGGAAAATTACAGTTTCGAAAGCAACAGGTAGAAATTGATGAAGCTTTGCTAAAAGAAATTGCTTCGGAAACAGCAGGGAAATATTTTAGAGCAACAGACAATACATCATTAAAAGAAATTTATGATGAAATTGACAGCCTTGAAAAAACAAAGATTGAGGAATTTAAATATTATAATTATCAAGAAAAATATAGAATTTTTGTCTTTTTTAGCTTAGGATTCTTGTTGTTTGAATTTTTGTTGAGAAATACAATATTTAAATCTTTTATTTAATATTACTGTACGGTTTTTTTGAACCATGCAGGTATTTTTGAGAATTAAATTAGACAGCTGGAAGTTTAAAAAAAACTTTGCAGGACATAAAGAATAACAGAACGATGTACCGTATAGAAGAACCAATTTATTTTTATTTTTTAGCAATCATTCCAATAATGATTGTAGTGTTCCTGTTGGTTTTGTGGTGGAAAAAAAACACGCAACGTAAATTTTCTGATATCGCTTTACTCCAAAAGTTAGCTCCAAATTCGTCAACGTTTAAATCGGTTTTAAAGTTGGTACTGTTCCTTTTAGGAATCGCTTTTTTAATCATTTCTTTGGTGAACCCTAAAATAGGAACCAAATTAAAAACAGTAAAAAGAGAAGGTGTTGATGTCGTATTTGCTTTGGATGTTTCCAAAAGTATGTTGGCAGAAGATATAGCGCCTAATCGATTAGAAAAAGCAAAACAAATCATCTCAAAAACCATTGATAAATTAGGGTCAGATAGGGTTGGAATTATTATTTATGCAGGTAATTCTTATCCGCTTCTACCAATTACTACAGACCATGCAGCAGCAAATATGTTTTTGCAAAATGCGAATCCGGATATGGTTTCTAGTCAAGGAACGGCTATAAATGAAGCACTAGAATTGGCAAAAACTTATTATAATAATGATGAGCAAACCAATCGGTTTTTAATTATTATTTCTGATGGAGAAGACCATCAAGAAGAAACAAAACAGGTAGCACAAAATTTAGCCAACGAGGGAGTAAAAGTCTACACAGTTGGGGTGGGGACAGAAAATGGTGGGCCAATCCCGATACGCTTAAATGGAGCGATGATTGGCTATAAAAAAGATAGGAAAGGAGAAACTGTAATTACCAAACGTAAACCAGGAGTTTTAGAAGGAATTGCAGCTGCTGCAGATGGGGAATATATCGATGGTAATGTTACAGAAAAACCAGTAAAGGAAATTGCAGCTATTATTGCAAATGCAGAAAAAAGCGAATTTGAAACCAAACAATTTTCAGATTATAAAGATCAGTTTCAGTGGTTTTTAGGCATTGGTTTGTTCTTCTTGGTGATTGATGTTTTCTTGTTTGATAAAAAAACGAAATGGTTAAAAAAGGTCGATTTATTTAATGAAGAAAAAACGAAAAAATAAGATGAAGAATTTACAATATATCCTTTTTGTTTTTGTGCTGTTATTTTCTTCCGAAGAGATTTTAGCACAAAAAGATACGATTCGTTTACAACGTAAAGCAAGAAAATTGTTACGACAAGGAAATGAATTGTATCAAAAAAAACAATACACAGATGCATCTGTTGCTTATCAAAAATCATTAGGTAGTAATTCTAATTACAACAAGGCAACTTATAATCTAGGGAATGCATTCTATCAAAATAATAATTTTAAAGAAGCAATTCCTCAATATGAATTAACAGCAAAAACGGCGAAGGATAAGTTCACAAAAGCAGCAGCGTTTCATAATCTTGGGAATGCTATGTTAGAATCTAAAAATTATCAAGGAGCTGTAGATGGATATAAAAGCGCATTAAGAAATAATCCTAATGATGATGAAACGCGTTATAATTTGGCAGTTGCTCAAAAGTTATTAAAAAAAGAAAAACAAGACAATAAAGACGACAAAAAAGATAAGAAAGACAAAGAAGATAAGAGTAAAGACCAAAATAAAGATAAGAAAGACGGAGAGGATAAGGATAAGGATAAGGATAAGGATAAGGATAAAAAAGACGACAAAAATAAAGACGGTAAAGACAAGGATAAAAACAAAGATCCAAAAAAGGACGAGCAGAAAGACAAACAGAAACCGAAGCCACAACAAGGAAGAATGACTCCTCAACAAATTAAACAACTTTTAGAAAGTTTAAACAATGAAGAGAAGAAAACCCAAAAAAAGATAAATGCTAAAAAAACGAAGGGCAAAAAAGTAAAACAAGAAAAAGATTGGTAGAAAAAGCCCATCTTTACTGTTCCCTATTTCAGCTTGGTTTACTGCAAGCTACGGAAAGAAAACTTATACTTATCAAATGTCTAAAAAATTGTAAATAAAATTGATTGTACCTAAATTTAAAAAGAACACTAGAAGTCAAAAGTGTTTCTCCTCTTTGGTGAAGTTAAGAGACATTTTTATGATTTCATTTTGTCTGCTTAGTCTTACTTTCAGTGCTCAAGAGGCAACTTTAACAGCAAAAGTAAGTAAAAATAAGTTGGGCTTAAATCAGCGTTTACGAATTGAATTTTCTATAAACAAACAAGGTGGAGATGATTTTTCACCACCTAAATTCACAAATTTTAAAGTAGTTGGAGGTCCAAGTCAGTCTGTGAGTCAATCATGGATAAATGGCAAAGTCAGCTTTTCTCAATCCTACACCTATATTATTCAACCTCAAAGAAAAGGAGAGCTTACCATAGGATCCGCAAGGATAAAAGTAGCAGGAAAAAAGATACTATCTGAACCTATAAAAATTATTGTTTTAGACGCAGTGGCGCTCCCAAAAAACCCAAATGACCCAAACTATATTGCGCAACAAAACATCCATTTGGTTGCAGAGATCTCTAAATCAAAACCTTATGTAGGAGAAGGAGTTTATGTTGAGTATAGGCTCTATGTTAGTAAAAACATTACTATTTATAATGCTGGCGTAACTGAAGCTCCACAGTATAATGGTTTTTGGAATCAAGTAATTAAGATCAATGGATATCCATTAAAAAAAGGTAAATATAATGGCGAAGACTATAATTATTTCGTTATGCAAAAGGCCTTATTAGTACCAACAAAAACAGGGAAACTAACGATAGATCCAATGAAGATGGATATTGTAATTGGAGTTCCTACAGGAAGAGCCGATTTTTTTGGAAATGTAATTACAAGAAATATTACAAGAGAATTTTCATCAGCTAGAAAGAATATACGCCCTAGAATGCTTCCTTTGGAGGGGAAACCAGCAAACTTCAATGGGGCTGTTGGTTCTTTTGAATTTAATGTATCTCTAAGCAAAGAGGTTTTAAAAGCAAATGAAAGTTCTCAAATAAAAGTAGCCATCTCTGGAAAAGGAAATTTAAAATTATTTGAATTACCAGAAATTACGACCCCTATTGAATTAGAAAAGTATCAACCAGAAAGGAAAGAGAAAATCAAGATAAGCGCCAGTGGAATCTCAGGTATTGTCTCAGATTTATATACTGTTGTGCCTCAATATAAAGGGAAATATAAAATACCTTCTGTTTCATTCTCCTATTTTAATCCAAAGGAAAGAAAATATCATACAATTAACACGGATGATTTTTTTGTGGATGTTTTAGAAGGAAAAGAATTAAAACCGGTAGTGGATAAAAATACTTTAATAAAACAAGCGGTTATATCCTCAGGAAAGAACTTTAGATACATTCAAAAATCAAGAAGTTTTAAGCCTACAAAAAGAAATGACTTCTTTAAATCTAACTTGTTTTATATTTTATTGTTACTGCCTTTACTTACAATTCCAATAGGTATTTTCATCGTCAAAAAGAATGAAGAAAGAAGTAATGATTTTATGGGTAATAAGCTTCGAAAAGCAGAAAAGTTGGCTAAAAAATATCTCTCAGAAGCACAAAAACAATTGGGTAAAAAAGAAGCGTTTTATGAAGCTTTAGAGCGTGCATTACATAATTATTTAAAAGCAAAATTGGGAATTGAAACTGCAGATATAAGTAAGGAAAAAATTACTGAAATTTTAGAAAAAAGGAACATCAATTCAAAGACAATTCATCAGTTTATTGACGTTTTAAAACATTCAGATTTTGCGCGTTATTCGCCAGTCACAAATACTGAAATGGAAAAAGAATTTGAAACGGCAAAACAAGTTATTGTAGCGTTGGATAAACAATTATAACTTGATTTTAACTGTCTTTTCTGTTAGGTTTTTCAGACTTTGTAGATAAAAAATAAAACAAATACCTTCAAGGCTAAAAAACCTTGCAAGATTTTTAATATAGATTCTTAAAATGAAAAAATTATTATTTTTAATATTAATAATAGCAAGTTCCATTTCTGCTCAAAACGCGGATAGCTTATTTGTTTCTGCCAACAACTCATATCAAGATGGCAATTTTGAAACCGCCATCGAAAAATATAAAAAGATAGAAAACCAAGGTTTCGGAGCCTCTGAATTGTATTTTAATTTAGGAAATTCTTACTATAAACTCAACAAAGTTGGTCCATCGATTTATTATTATGAAATGGCTTTAAAATTAAATCCTTTAAATGAAGATGTAATAAATAATTTAGTATTTGCAAAACGTTTCGCTTTAGATAATATTGAAGAATTACCACAAACTGTATTGCAAAGGTTCAACAAAAATTACTTACAAAAATTATCTTATAATCAATGGGCAATAGTTTTAGTCGTGCTTTCAATACTCGCAAGTTTGCTGTTTTTACTCTTTTATTTCGCTGAAGTTCCATCAAAAAAAAGAGGCTATTTTATAACAAGCATTCTGAGTTTTTTCTTTTTAATTTGTGTTCTTTTCATCACTTACAATCAATATGCTTTTTCGAAAAAGAATATAGAAGCAATTGTATTTGCTGTAAAAACGGAGATTAGAAATGCGCCAACTTTAAATTCTGAAGAAATTTTCACTTTACATGAAGGTACAAAAGTTTTTGTTTTAGATTCGGTTGATAAATGGAAAAAAATTAAAATTGCTGATGGTAAATTGGGTTGGATTCTTGCGAATGACCTAAAACTTTTAGACAATTTTTAGTTTTTATTTAATTACTATTTCAAAAACCTTTCTTATTTTTGCAGTACCTAAAAAAAGACATTGAGAAATTCTATTTCACTTTTTTTTACCTTACTATTTTCACTTTTATTGATTACTCCCACAGTAATTAGTTTGGTTGATGATTCTCAGGATCTTGCTTTTTTTCTTGACATGAATGAAGAAGAAGAAAACAAAGGAAAAGAAGCTGCAAAAGATTTAGAAATTAAGATTTACTCCTCAGAAAATTTTGTGACTTTATTCTTAAATGGAATTCAAAATAAAAAAAATGTACGTTTTCAATCTAAAAACTACACTTCAGAATATCAAAAAAACACCACACCTCCCCCCGAATTTTGGTTATTATAGATTCGTTTATTAAGACAAAATCAATCATTTTTAAATTTCAAAAAACTCTAAATAATTTTATTTAGAATAAAAATACTTTTTTTTATATGTTTAAATATATCAAAAACGATTTACCTGCAAGTATTGTAGTGTTTTTCGTAGCATTACCTTTGTGTTTAGGTATTGCATTAGCAAGTGGTGCACCTCTTTTTTCTGGATTAATTGCAGGGATTATTGGTGGTATTGTAGTGGGTGCTTTAAGTGGTTCAAAAATTGGAGTAAGTGGTCCAGCAGCTGGTTTGGCGGCGATTGTATTGACCGCAATCGGCTCAGTAGGAGGTTATGAAAACTTTTTAGTTGCCGTTGTATTAGGAGGCGTTATTCAAATAATTTTTGGCTTTTTAAAGGCAGGAATTATTGGGTATTATTTTCCCTCATCCGTAATCAAAGGAATGCTAACAGGAATCGGAATTATAATTATTTTAAAACAGATTCCTCACTTTTTTGGATATGATGCGAATCCCGAAGGAGATTTTGCTTTCTTTCAGGTTGATGGGGAAAATACATTTTCAGAAATTTTTAAATCTTTAAATAATATTAGTTTTGGTTCTACTATTATTGGTTTAATAGGATTGGGAATTCTCTTGCTTTGGAGTACTGTTTTATCAAAAAAAGGAAAAATTTTCAATTTAATTCAGGGACCTTTAGTAGCCGTTGTTGCAGGTATTGTATATTTCTTTGTTACAGATTCGGAATCAAAATATGGCATTAGCGCTTCTCATTTAGTGAGTGTTCCAGTTCCTGATAATTTAGATTCTTTTTTAGGACAATTTAGTTTTCCAAATTTTAATGCCATAACAAATCCTGAAATTTGGGTTGTAGCCTTCACAATTGCATTGGTCGCTAGTTTAGAAACTTTATTATGTGTAGAAGCTACGGATAAAATAGACCCTCATAAAAATGTTACGCCTACGAATAGAGAATTATTAGCACAAGGAACTGGAAATATTCTTTCTGGATTAATTGGTGGTTTGCCAATTACACAAGTAATTGTAAGAAGTTCTGCAAACATTCAATCTGGAGGAAGAAGTAAAATGTCTGCAATAATACATGGTTTCTTTTTATTAATTTCTATAATTTTAATTCCTTCTTTATTAAATAAGATTCCTTTATCCGTTTTAGCAGCAGTTCTTTTAATTGTAGGTTATAAATTAGCAAAGCCTGGTTTATTTCTGCAGATGTATAAACTCGGGTGGAAACAATCCATTCCTTTTACAGTAACTGTCTTAGGAATTGTTTTTATAGATTTGCTCTATGGAATTGGGTTAGGATTGGCAGTAGGTGTGGTTGTTATTCTTATTAAGAGTTTCCAAAACTCTCACTTTTTACATATTGAAGATAAAAGTAACGGAGAACATAAAATAAAAATGACGCTCGCAGAAGAAGTTACTTTTTTTAACAAAGGAGCTATTTTAAAAGAATTAGATAATTTACCAAAAGCTACTTTCTTAGAAATTGATGTAAGAAAAACGAGGTATTTAGATAATGATATTATAGAAATTTTAGATGATTTCACCATTAAAGCAAAAGAAAGAGATATCAATATCAAAATTATTTCTGAACGTGGAACAATAGAAAATCCGAAGAGTTTTATTGAGTTCTTTAAATTAAGGCTAAAAACAGCATAAAAAATAAAATTATGAAAGCACAAACAAAAGAAACACAAGCAGCTATAAATCCAGAAATAGCAATCGATTTATTAAAAGAAGGAAATAAAAGATTTAAAAGCAATACGGCTATAAAAAGAGATTTATTAGATCAAGTTAAAGATACAAGTAAGGGTCAATATCCCTTTGCAACCATTTTAAGTTGTATTGATTCTAGAGTCTCATCAGAACTCATATTTGACCAAGGAATCGGAGATATTTTTAGCGCAAGAGTCGCTGGAAATTTTGTGAATGAAGATATTTTAGGAAGTATGGAATTTGCCTGTAAATTAGCAGGTACTAAAGTAATTGTCGTTTTAGGGCATACTGCCTGCGGCGCTGTAAAAGGTGCTTGTGATGATGCTAAATTAGGTAATTTAACGGCATTGTTAAGTAAAATAAAGCCTGCAGTAAAAGCAGTTACAGCACCAACAGACTCAAATTTAAGAAACTCAAGTAATATTGATTTTGTGAATAAAGTCGCTGAAAAAAATGTAATTATGACACTCGATACTATTCGCACTCAAAGTCCAGTTCTAAAAGAAATGGAAGAGGAAGGTAGCATAAAAATTGTAGGTGCTATGTATGATATTAAAGAAGGTACCGTAACTTTTTATGAATAGAAATGAGAGTCTTATTTTTAATGATCACCTTTTTACTAATTTCTCCAAAAATCACTGCTCAAAGCAGTGATTTGGGGAATTGGTTAATTTATATTGGGAGTAAAAAATTAAACTCCAAATGGCATGTTCACCATGAAGTCCAATATAGAAATTACAATGCTATTGGTGATTTAGAACAATTACTTTTAAGGACTGGTCTTGGGTATAATCTTACCGAAAACACAAATGTTTTAATGGGTTACGGATATATACTTTCGAAAAATTATATCGGAGAAACAACTCATAAAACTAGTATAAATGAACATCGAATTTTTCAACAAGTAATTACTAAACAAAAAATTGGTGTCCTAAAATTAAGTCATCGATATCGGTTTGAACAGCGTTTTGTAGAAGCTGATTTTAAAACAAGATTTAGATATTTTCTGGGCATACAAATCCCTATAAAATCTTCTAAATATTATATTTCTGGATATAATGAAATTTTTCTTAATGGCCAATCAAATATCTTTGATAGAAACAGAGTTTATGGAGGACTTGGGTATCAATTGAAGAAAAATATGAGACTAGAATTGGGATATATGAATCAACTATTTGAAGCTTCAAACAGAGATCAAATCAACTTAATTACATTTATTAATTTTTAAAACTTTTAATCGTTAAAATATAATTCCCCCACTTTAGAATAGAATAGTTAACTTAGTTCAAAAAATGAAAAAATTATTCTCAAACATTAAGGGTGATACTTTTGGAGGTATTACGGCGGGTATTGTAGCTTTACCATTGGCTTTAGCATTTGGAGTTTCTTCTGGATTAGGTCCAAGTGCAGGTCTTTATGGTGCTATTTTTATAAGTTTCTTTGCAGCAATTTTTGGCGGAACCAATACTCAAATATCAGGACCAACTGCTCCTATGACTGCAGTTAGTATGATTGTTATTGCAGGAATTATCGCTGCCAATGATGGAGATGTTACTAAAGCCTTACCGGCAATCTTAACGGTCTTTTTACTCGCTGGTTTATTTCAAATTGGATTGGGTTTAATTGGATTAGGAAAGTATATTAGATACATTCCTTATCCTGTTGTTTCTGGTTTTATGACAGCAATTGGTCTCATTATATTACTAACACAAGTATTGCCTTCTGTAGGATATTACCCTAAAGAAGATACAGAATTTGTTACAACATTTAAAGCACAGGCTGAAGAAGTAATTCTAGAAAACATTCTAAAAGAAGAAGCTGGCGAAGGAATTTTAGTTTTAGAAAACTTTAAAGAAACCATTGACAGAGCAAATCAAATAACCCCTGCTGATATTCAAAAAGAAGCTCAAACACTAGCAGCAAAACAAACTTCTGGTGCTTTAGGTGCTTTGAAAGCTTTTCCTAAAGCTATCCAGAACATTAATTGGCTAGAACTCATTCTTGCCTTAGGAACTATTTTTATCATCTATGGGTTTAAACGGATAACAAAAAAAATACCAAGTACATTAGTTGCATTAATTGTTATGTCTGGTATTGCCGTAGGCTTTGGTTTAGAGTATAGAACTATTCAGGAAATTCCTAGTGGAATCCCGGAAATTAAATGGGAAATTTTCTCAGGGTTCTCTATAAATAGTATTTCGCCTTATATTTTTACTGCCTTAACATTAGCTCTTTTGGGCGCAATAGATTCGCTGTTAACAAGTGTTGTTGCAGATAATATGACCAAGACAAAACACAAACCCAATAGAGAATTAGTAGGACAGGGAATTGGAAATAGTATTGCTGCCTTATTTGGCGGAATTCCTGGAGCAGGTGCAACAATTAGAACTGTCGTAAATATAAATGCTGGTGGAAAAACAAAACTTTCTGGAATGATTTCGGGAATTATGTTATTAATTATAATGTTAGGGTTAGGGCCTATTGCTTCTAAAATTCCTGCTGGAGTTTTAGCTGGAATCTTGATAACTGTTGGTATTGGAGTCATGGATTATAAAGGTCTAAAAGCCATACCAAGTTTACCAAGAGATCTTAAAATTGGTCCTTTAAAATTAAGTTCAGAAGTATTGATTATGATCATCGTTTTATTACTATCTACGTTTTGGAACTTGGTGTACGCCGTAGGTATTGGTTTGGTAATTGCCTCTTTAATGTTCATGAAAAAAATTGGAGATTTAACAGCTGAGCGATCTGATGTAAAAGCTTTAAAAGAAGAAGAATGGGCAGATGAAGTTGATTTTCCAGAGGGTTTAAAAGAAAAAGTTTTTATAAAACATATAAAAGGTCCTTTGTTTTTTGGCTCTACGAGTGATTTTCAAGCGCTCTACCAACAAATACCGAATACTGCTTCTATTGTAATTATGCGTTTAGGAAGAATGCAATATATGGATCAATCTGGATTGTATGCGATGGAAGATATGCTGCAAGATTTAAAAACAAAGAATGTAATGGCTTTATTTATCAATTTATTGAAGCAACCAAAATATATGATGGAAAGAATTGATATCATTCCAGATTTTATTCCAAAAGAACATATTTTTAATTCTTTTGAGGCATGTACAAATTGGATTAAAAAAAGTATAAGAGAGGAAAAAGATTGAAAACACTACTTCTTCTCTCTTTTATTACGAAATATTCCCAGTTAATTTTTTATGCAATCTAATCGCATAACTATCTGAAATTCTTGAAACATAACTACAAACCTGTAGTATTCTATTGTATAAACTATGGGTTGTAGTTTGATATTCTTCAGGAAGTAAATTTAAAACGAGCTTGTCAAAATTTGATTGATTTCCATCAAACTTGTTGTTTAAAGCCGTTACAAAAACGGCTAATAAATCGGCAATAATTCGATATCCAGCAATCTCTTTTTCAACTACTTCATTGCTGTTGTAAATTTTATCAACACTTATTTTAATAATATCATTTATTTGTGCTTCATACTTGCATTTTTCTAATAACGATTTTTCAAAAGTTCCATTTAAAATGGCTTCTTCGTTTTCTAAGAAAATGGCTACAGCTTCATTAATTAATACACCAATAGCCAGCGCCCGTAAATAACTTACTCGGTCTGTTTTATGTTTTAGAGAATGGTATTTCTTACTATCAATCGTGTCTTTCACCAACTTAATCATATACTCTAAAGCAAATTCTTCCTCAATTAAACCTAAATTAATTCCGTCTTCAAAGTCGATAATTGTATAACAAATATCATCTGCCGCTTCTACTAAATAAGCCAGTGGGTGTCTGTAAAATGAAATGGCCGAAGTGGATTTTTGCTTCATTCCTAAATCAGTAATCACCTCTAAAAACTCCTTCTTTTCTGATTGAAAAAAGCCATACTTTTTATCTGCAATGTGAGAGGTTGGTTTCTTTGGAAGGCTCTCTTTAGGATATTTTAAAAAAGCACCTAGAGTTGCATAACTTAAGCGCAAACCCCCAGAAACACCTTCTCTGGTTTCGGTTAAAATTTTAAAACCATTTGCATTTCCTTCAAAATCTATTAAATCTTGATATTCTTTGTCTGTTAATTGGTCTTTGTATTTTGCTCCATTACCTGTTTTAAAATACTCACCAATTGCTTTTTCTCCCGAATGCCCAAAAGGAGGATTTCCAATATCGTGCATTACAGAAGCTGCAGCAACAATGGCTCCAATATCATTAAAAGTATAGCCTAATTTTTGTAAATTTGGATGCCGTTCTAACAGCACCTTCCCGACTCTTCTTCCTAAGGTTCTCCCAACAACAGAGACTTCTAAACTGTGTGTTAAACGGGTATGAACAAAGTCAGTTTCTGATAACGGAATTACCTGTGTTTTGTCTTGTAGACTTCTAAATGCTGATGAAAAAATAATTCTATCAAAATCTACATCAAAACCCAAACGTGTCTCGTCTTGTGCTGCTCTTGGTCGTTTTTGTTTGTCACCAAAGCGTTTTAGTGACAGGAGTTGTTCCCAGTTCATTTTATGCTGAATTTAGTTCAGTATCTTTTTAGTGACTTCTTTGAAATTTCTGCTGTAGTTTATCTTGAACGACAAGGAAAGGCAAGAATTACAAGTGCTACGAAAATACAAAAAAAGAGAAGCTTTTCAACTTCTCTTTCTTTTAACTTATAATAAAAATAATCTGACTGATTATCCTTCGCAATTTAAACAGTCTTTCTTTTGTTTAAATTTTTGTGCTGCATTCATACTGTGTTGGTAATACATCGATTTTACACCCAATTTCCATGCGGTAATATATACATCATTTACTTCTTTAATTGGCGTATCTGGATGTACCATAATATTTATAGATTGTCCTTGATCTATATGGTTTTGTCGATTCGCTGCTTGATAAACAATTACCTTTTGATCTATTTCTGAATAGGTTTTAAACACGTCTTTTTCTTCTTCTGTTAAGATGCTTAAATGTTGTACAGAACCATCGTTGTCTCTAATGCTTTTCCAAACATCTTTTGTGTTTTCACCTTTTTCTTCTAATAGTTTTTCTAATATTGGATTTTTAATCGTCGTTTTTATCTTCGCAATATCTTTTACGTAAATGTTAGACCATATTGGCTCAATACCTTGTGACACTTGTCCTAAAATAAATGCAGATGATGTTGTTGGCGCTATTGCGTTCAATGTTGTATTACGTCTTCCGTATCCTTTTAAAACTGATGGCTCACCATATTTTTGTGCCATTTCTTGTGACGCTTTGTATGATTTTTCTTTAATAACCTTAAAGATTTCTGTATTTAAATCATATGCCTTTTGGCTGTCAAATGCTAACATTTTAGATTGTAAAAATGAGTGCCAACCCAAAGCTCCTAAACCTAATGCTCTGTTATCTTTTGCAAAATTATACGCTTTTTCCATAAAACGAAAAGTAAACTGGTCGTCTCTATCTGGAGAATCTTTGAATACTTCTAACTTCGTAATAAACTCTTGCATTACGGCATCTAAAAAGTAAGTGAGTGTTTCCACTGCATCTGTATCTTTCCATTTATCATAATGCACTAAATTAATAGATGATAAACAACATACAAAAGACCAGTCATCATTAGACGGTAACATTATTTCAGTACAAAGATTACTTGCATAAATTTCGTGATTTTTGTCTTTATAAACATCTACCGTTCCATTATTTGCATTGTCTCTAAAAAGAATATATGGATACCCAATTTCTCCTCTTCTTTGTAATATTTTTGCCCAAATACTTCTCTTATCAGTATCACCATCAATCATTTCTTGCATCCACTGATCACTAACAGTTACACCATGCGTCAATTCTTGTATTGGGTTTCCTTCTGTACCTATTTCTAAAAATTCTTTAATATCTTTATGATCTACGGGTAAATAAGGCGAAAACCTTCCACGTCTTACGGAGCCTTGACTTACAACATCAACCATTTTTTCAAACAATTGCATAATGTGCACAGATCCAGATGAAGAGCCATTATTTTTAACATCTGCACCTCTTCCGCGTAATTTACCAAAGTAGCCTGAGGTTCCTCCACCTAATTTAGACATCATACCAACTTCGGATTGTGAGAATAAAATATCTCCCATATCATCTGCTATATGTGAACCAAAACAACTAATAGGCAGGCCTCTTTTCTTTCCAAAATTAGACCAAACTGGCGATGATAATGAGAAATATCCCGCTGCCATGTACTTATAAAATTTATCAGAAAACCCTTTAATGCCTAAAATACGTTCTGCATTGTCCGCAATTTCGCGGATTCTTTCCTCTGGAGTTGTTTTTCCTGTTAGATAACCCGACTCTAAAAATTTACGGCTATTTTCTGTTAACCAACTAATTTCGGGTTCTTTATTTTTTTCAAGAATTTCTTTCCTGGCTGTGTTTGCTGCTTGGATTAATCTTTCGTGCTCTGTCAGTTCAGTGGTTTTTTGGCTGTTTATGTTCATAGTTTAAAATAAGTCGTCGCTGGTTATACTTTTCGTTCTTTTACTGTAATTGATAGATCTTTTGACAAAGAAATCTCCGTGTTTTGTTCCTATAATTTCATCATCGAACCAATCTGTTTCAGACAATAATACTTGGTCAACATCAAATATTTTTGGAACACCAATACTTGCCAATGAATTATTAAATCTATTTTTTAAAAATTCTTTAATTACATTTTTTGGTAGAAAATCTAATTCTCCTTTTTCAAAAATCCAATCAATTATTTTACTTTCAGAAATAAAAGCTTCTCTACAGGTTTCTTGAACCATTAAACTATGGTCTTCATCAAACCATTCTGGATTTTCTTCTTTGATGATTTTAATAATATCAATTCCAAAATCTCCATGAATTTGTTCTTCTTTAGAAGTCGCTTCTACAACATTAGAAATTCCTTTTAATACATTTTTATGCTTATTGAAAGCCATTATAATTAAAAACTGAGAAAATAAAGACACGTGTTCTATGAATAAAGAAAACAAAATGATTGATTCAGAAAATTCTCTATTATCTTCACTTTTTACATTTTTTAGAGCGGTTTCTAAATAATTAACACGCCTCATCATTATTGGATTCTTCTTTAGGTTTTGAAACTCATTGTTTAAACCTAAAATTTCTAGTAAATGAGAATATGCATCATGATGACGAACCTCACTTTCTGCAAATGTTGATCCAACCGCACCTATTTCTGGCTTCGGCATTTTTTTATAAATATCGCCCCAAAATGTCTTAACTGCTACTTCTATTTGAGAAATCGCTAACATCGTATTCTTGATTGCACTCTTTTCTATCTCTGAAAGAGTTGCCTTGAAATCTTGAATATCACTAGTATAGTTAAATTCTGTATGAATCCAATAAGAGTGTCTAATAGCATCCACATAATCTGTTAAAGCTGGATAATCGTATGGCTTTAAGTTCAATCTCTTTTCAAAAATATTTCCTTTTCTAATCCTTGTTTGTTCATTTCGATACAAAATGTAAGCTTTCGCAACATCTTGAAAAGGGCTGTCCATTAATTTAAATTCTACGATATCTTGGACTTGCTCTACTGTAGGAATATAATAAGGTTCATTAAGCTTTCTTTCTAATAAAGTTTCATTTACACTGTTAGATATTTCAATGGCGTCATTTTCAGTTCCATTATTTACAGAAAGCATTGCTTTTTCAATAGCTTTTGTAATTTTATCTAACTCAAAAAGGTTCGTTACAGAGTCTCTTTTTATGATTTGAGTAATTTCCATAGTAAATTGGGGTTCTTTAAATATTTAATGATCGTCGATAACGACCCCTACAAAGATTGGCTTTTTTAGTAAAAAAAGAAAGTCATACTTATTCACAAATCATTGAAGTTCTTAACAAATTGACCTTTTTTGCAATTTTAACTTTAAAAAAACCACCCTTATAAGGTGTTGATATACAGGTTTTTATAATTTAAAAATCGCTACAACTACTATATTTATTGACATTCCTAAAACAGCCCCTAAAAATTTTATGATAACAAATAATTGCATTGAACCTTCCTTTCTCAAAACTTTGATAGTACTTCTCGGTTCTAAACAAAATTACTTTGGGAAGTTCTCTTATAAGGCCAATGACTAATAGCCCTATATTTGTAGTAATAGTAACATTTATTTTATATTAAAGTAACAAAAGGAACAGTAAAATTCTTCAACGAATCTAAAGTATTTGGATTTGTTAAAGAAGGCGAAGCAGTAGAGTTTGACCTTAAAAAGGTCGAAAAGGTTTAAATGCAGTAGGTGTTAGTGTTATCTAATAGTATTTTTTAAATTTTTTCACAACACAATAAGTCGCTTAAAATATTTTAAGCGACTTATTTTTGGCTTATTTTTGCAAAAACATCCGCCTCTTATGAAAAATAAATTTTCAAAAACTATACAGGTTTCAATACTATCTGTCTACTTAATCTTCTTAGCAGGAGCAATCGTTAGAATGACAGGCTCTGGAATGGGATGCCCAGATTGGCCTAAATGTTTTGGCTATTATATTCCGCCAACATCTGAAGAACAAATTACATGGAAACCCAACACCTTATATGAACAAGGCTTTATCATTATTAAAGAGAACGCTTTATTTGTTGCAGAAAATGATTTAAAAACAGGAACTCTCTTCAATACAAAAAACTGGTCTGAATACACAAAACACAATTACAACACCTTCAACAAATACCATACTTGGACAGAATATATAAACCGATTGGTTTCTGTTTTAGCTGGTTTTGTCTTTCTTTTTCTCATTTATGGAGCATTTAAACAAAGAAAGACCGACAGAAGAATTCCATTATTGGCATTTGGCGCCTTCTTTTTAATGCTGTTTGAAGCCTGGTTAGGAAAAACAGTAGTCGACACCAATTTAACACCTGCTATCATAACGGTTCACATGGTTGTTGGATTAATTATTATTGCGCTTTTATTAGGATTGAAATTTATAGTTTCCGACAATAAAAATACTTTTATATTCAATTCATTATTCAATAAACTTTTAATCATTTCTATAATTTTCTCATTAATACAAGTCATAATGGGAACACAAGTGAGACAATTTATAGACGAACAAGTCAAATTATATGGCTTCGAAAACAAGAACCATAGTTTAATGAACCCTAGTTTTAAATTCTATTTTCATAGATCTTTTACCATTGCAATTGTTTTGGTAAACTTTGGAATGCTTTATCTAAATCAACTGAAAAATTTAGGATACAAATTAATCAATTGGATTGTGTTCTTCATTTTCTTAGAAGCGATTACAGGTATTTTAATGTATTATGCCGAAATTCCAATGGGAACACAAGCAATTCACTTACTGGCTGGAGCTATTTTATTTGGATTACAGTTTTATCTGTGGTTGCAAAGCAGGAAGGTTGTTTCTACTTAGTTATTGAGAATAACTAAAAATTCTGTGACCTAGAAACTCATTTACGGATGAGCATTTACCCAAACTTCACCATTTGAAAAGTGCTCTTTTTTCCATATAGGAACTGTTTCTTTTAAGGTATCTATCGCAAATTCGCAGGCATCAAAAGCTGCTTTTCTATGTTTTGCCGAAGCTGAAATGATCACAGGAATTGCGCCAATTTGTAACATTCCTTCTGCGTGGTGAATGGCCATTTTTTTTACCTCATATTTTTCCAAAGCCAAATCGGCAATTTTCTGCATCTCTTTTATCGCCATAGGCTTGTATGTCGAAAAATCTAATTGAGTCACTTCTTTTCCTTGCGTCTCATTTCTTACGGTACCAATAAAAGCTGCAATTCCACCACAAGCTGGATCTTCTACAAAATTATAACATTCCTGTAGGTCTAATTTTTTTGAAGTGATTTTTATTGAGGTTCTTTTCATGGATCCACAAAAATAGGAAAACAAAATTGTATTTTTGTATTAATTAATATTAGACACGGATTAAACAAATTTTCACAATTTGAAATTTATTAAAAAATGAAAAACATCTTTAGAATTATTAGCTTTTTTGAAGGAACCTCTTTTTTACTATTGCTTTTTATTGCAGTGCCTATTAAATATTTTCAAGGCGATGCTTCTTACGTTAAAATGCTAGGAATGCCACATGGAATTCTTTTTATGTTGTATCTTGTTTTGGCTATTATCCTCAAAAAGGAAATGAATTGGAACTATAAAACATTAGGGATTGTTCTAGTCGCTTCTGTAATTCCATTTGGCACCTTCTATGTTGATAAGAAGTATTTGCAGAAATAGTGACGAGTTAAAATCACACCGGCGTAGTTTTTCTACATAAAAAAGTTAAAGAAAACTCTTTTAACCTCCACTAACAGGAGGAATAACAGCAACCACATCATTCTCCTTTAAAACCAAATCATTGGTTGCATAGGCTTCATTTACTGCAATCGCATAGAAGTCTATTTTTTTTAATTGTGGATAGGTTTTCTTCAATAAACTCTTAAAATTAGAAATCGTTGAAGCTTCTGCAACTGCTATTTCTAAATTTGAAGTACCTACTAAATCTGTTGTAATTCCGAATAAAAGTAATTTTATATTCATTGACAACAAAGATAATTTAAAATACCTTTTAAATAAAAATCTCTTGATTTTAAAAAGCTTAAAAAAGGAACCCTACAGTTTATTAAGTATTTATAATAGTTTTAAGTACCTAAAACTAAAAATGTTTACTAAATTTTTCATTGAAATGGCTATATTAGCAAGTTAAAAATAGTGTATAAAAATCATTTATGAGCGATTCTAGAAAAAGACACAAAGCATTATTATATCATGCAAAACCTAAACCGGGGAAAATTGCCGTTGTTCCTACAAAAAAATACGCAACGCAACACGATTTAGCTTTGGCGTATTCTCCGGGAGTTGCGGCACCTTGTTTGGAGATTGCAAAAGACAAAAACAACGCATATAAATATACTGCTAAAGGAAATTTAGTCGCAGTAATTACAAACGGAACTGCTGTACTTGGCTTGGGTGATATTGGCCCTGAAGCTTCTAAGCCAGTAATGGAAGGAAAAGGATTGCTTTTTAAAATATTTGCAGACATTGATGTTTTTGATATTGAAGTAGATGCTACAGATGTAGAACTTTTTATACAAACAGTAAAAGCAATTGCTCCCACTTTTGGAGGAATTAACTTAGAAGATATCAAGGCTCCTGAAGCTTTTGAAATCGAAAGACGCCTCAAAGAAGAATTAGACATCCCAGTAATGCATGATGATCAGCATGGAACGGCAATTATATCTGCTGCTGCATTAAAAAATGCGGTTGATATTACAGAAAAAAAGATCAGCGATGTGAAAATTGTTGTAAATGGAGCTGGCGCTGCGGCTATTTCTTGTACTCGCTTATATTTAAAATTAGGCGTAAAAAGAGAAAATGTAGTGATGTGCGACAGCAAAGGCGTTATTAGAGATGACAGAAACAATCTTACTTCACAAAAAGCAGAATTTGCAACGGATAGAGATTTACAAACCTTAGGAGAGGCCATGCATGGTGCCGATGTTTTTATTGGCTTGTCTAAAGGAGATGTCGTAACTCCAGAGATGTTATTAGCAATGGCAAAAGACCCTATTGTTTTTGCAATGGCAAATCCTATTCCTGAAATAAATTACGATTTAGCAATTGCAACAAGAGATGATATTATCATGGCGTCTGGAAGGTCAGACCATCCTAATCAAGTAAATAATGTGCTTGGTTTTCCTTTTATTTTTAGAGGCGCTTTGGATGTGAGAGCAACCAAAATTAACGAAGAAATGAAAATGGCTGCAGTTCATGCTTTAGCTGATTTAGCGAAGAAATCTGTACCAGAACAAGTAAATATTGTTTATGACGAAGTAAGTTTAACTTACGGAAGAGAATACATTATCCCGAAACCATTTGATCCAAGATTAATTTATGAAATTCCACCAGCAATTGCCAAAGCAGCAATGGATTCTGGAGTTGCACTAGAACCGATAGAAGATTGGGATGAGTACCGAGAAGAATTAATGGAAAGATCAGGTTCTGGTAGTAAAGAAATTAGACTTTTACACAACAGGGCAAAAAGCAATAAAAAACGCATCGTCTTTGCAGAAGCAGATCATTTAGATGTTTTAAAAGCAGCACAAAGAATTCATGATGAAAAACTAGGAAAACCTATTTTATTAGGAAGAAAAGAAGTTATTTTAGAATTAATGGAAGAGATTGGCTTTACAGCAAATGTGCCTATTATCGACCCAAAGACAGATGAAGAAACCGAGCGTAGAAATCGTTTTGGTGAAATTTATTGGAAAAGCAGACAACGGAAAGGAAAAACATTATCTGACGCAAAAAACTTAATGCGTGAACGCAATTATTTTGCTGCAATGATGGTGAATGAAAATGAAGCTGATGCTCTAATAACTGGATACTCTAGGCCCTATCCTACTGTTGTAAAACCAATATTAGAGTTGATAAAAAAAGATACTGGCATTTCTAGAGTTGCCGCTTGTAATTTAATGTTAACAAAACAAGGCCCAATATTTTTAGCAGACACTACGATTAACATCAATCCCTCTGCAAAAGATTTGGTAAAAATTACTCAAATGACTTCTAACTTAGCAAAGATGTTTGGAATGAAACCAAATGTAGCGATGTTGTCTTTTTCTAATTTTGGCTCTTCAAATTCGGAAACTTCTAAAAAAATTAGAGAAGCAGTTTCTTATATCCACCGTCATTTCCCCAATGCAACTGTAGATGGAGAAATTCAAGCTGATTTTGCTTTAAACCCAGAAATGTTGGCAAAAGAATTTCCTTTTTCAAAATTAAATGGAAAAAAAGTAAATGTTTTAATTTTCCCAAATTTAGAGTCTGCAAACATTACCTATAAATTACTAAAACAAGTTGAAGGAGCGGAATCTATTGGTCCAATCATTTTAGGTTTAAGTAAAGCCGTACACGTTTTGCAATTGGGCGCCAGTGTTGATGAAATGGTAAATATGGCAGCTTTAGCAGCCGTAGATGCACAGCAAAGAGAAAAGAATAAATAAATTATTACTTTTGAAGCCTGAAAAAAGAATTCTATGATTACACAAGTTAGAGGAAGATTAGTAGAGAAAAGCCCAACAGAAGTTGTTGTAGATTGTAATGGTGTTGGCTATTTGCTCCATATTTCGTTAAATACTTTTTCGGGTTTACCCGAAGATGAAGCAGTGGTTTTATATACCCACTTATCGATTCGGGAAGATGCACACACCCTTTTTGGATTTATCACTAAAACAGAAAGAGCAGTTTTTAAATTATTAATTTCTGTTTCTGGTGTAGGACCAAGTATTGCGAGAACAATGTTATCTTCGATGACTTCCGAAGAAATACAGCACGCAATTGCAACAGAAAATATTCCACTAATTCAATCTGTTAAAGGGATTGGCGCAAAAACAGCGCAAAGAGTTATTGTAGATTTAAAGGATAAAATTTTAAAAACATTTAATATTGATGAAGTTTCTGCGTTTACAAGCAATACCAACAAAGATGAAGCGTTATCTGCTTTAGAGGTTTTAGGTTTTAATAAAAAGCAATCGGATAAAATCCTTGCCATGGTTTTAAAAGAAAATCCAGATGCTTCTGTTGAAAAATTAATAAAATTAGCTTTAAAAAACTTATAATAAATTGAATAATTTTTTCAAAAATACATTACTGTTTCTTGCTTTTATTTTTTTAGTAAACATTTCTCTCTGTGCGCAAACAAATAAGGAAAGTGATTCTTTATCTGTAAAAAAAGACTCCATAAAATTAAGATATAACTTTAAAAAAGAGCAAACAGGTGGTTTGTTTTTAGATTACTTAGCAACAAAAGAAATTTTTTTTGATACTGACTTAAACAAATATGTAATTATCGAAAAAATAGGAGATTACAATACACGAACTCCAATATACCTTACTCCTAAAGAATATGCTGAGTATCGTTTAAAGAGAGATATGAAGGAGTATTTCAAAGAAAAAATAAGCGCAAGAAATACTAAAAAAAAGGGAGCAAAAGAGGCACAAAAAAATCTTTTACCTAAGTACTATGTAAACTCTAAATTTTTTAAAACCATTTTTGGAAGTACCGCTGTAGAAGTAATTCCTACTGGAAACTTAAATTTAAAATTAGGTTTTATTTATCAAAATACAGAAAACCCACAATTATCTGAAGAAAACAGAAGTAGTTTTACCCTTGATTTTGATCAGCAAATTAATGTAAGCATACAAGCCAAAGTAGGAACTAGACTTAAATTTACTGCAAATTACGACACACAATCTACATTCGATTTTCAAAATTCGGTAAGAGTAGAGTTTATACCCCCATCAATTTCTGAGGTTGCAGGTAAAAAAAATAATGAAAAACTATCGAATATCCGAAATAAAACTGGCCGCATTAAAAACAAAATAGACGGTGTTAAAAATAAAATAGAGGGTGTTAAAAACAAAATAGACGGATTAACGGATAAGGCAAATAATATTAAAGAAAAGGTAAATGCCTACAAAAATGGAGGAGGAGAATATTCTGAAGATGGTATCATACAAGGTATTGAAGCTGGTAATATTGCTATGCCAATTAAGAACTCTTTAATCAATGGAGCCCAAAGTTTATTTGGTTTAAAAACGAAGTTGAAATTTGGAAACACAAAGATAACAGCTGTTTTTTCTCAACAAAATTCAGAGAGTAAAACCATTGTTGCCGAAGGCGGATCTTCCATTCAGCCTTTTGAATTGAAAGCAACCGATTATGATAATGATCGTCACTTTTTCTTGTCACACTATTTTATTGATAATTATGCAAAATCGCTTTCAAACTATCCTTTAATTAATAGTCAAATTAATATTACAAGAGCAGAAGTTTGGATCACCAACAGAAACGCAAGTACTGAAGATTTTAGGAGTATTGTGGCTTTGGCAGATATAGGTGAAACTGAAAATGCGGTAATGGTAAATCAAACGGGAGAGGTACAACCCATTACAACACCACCAGCAACCACAGGTGGAAAAAATATACCTACAAATGAATCTAATAATTTATTTCCTTTACTTGCCTCAAATAGTCCTCTTAGAAATATTTCCACGGTAAATAACACATTGCAAGGCATAACTTACAATATGACTGAGGGAAAAGACTATTCTGTGTTACAAAATGCAAGAAAACTAGCGCCAAATGAATTTACATTAAACTCCCAATTAGGTTTCATTTCTTTAAACAGAAGATTAAATGATGGTGAAGTATTAGCAGTTGCTTATGAATATACTACTGCAGGTGGTATTACAGGAAGTACAGAAAATTCCTTTAAAGTGGGTGAATTTTCGAATGATGGGATTCAATCTCCAGACAATTTAGTAGTGAAATTATTACGTAGTGAAATTTTAACAACAAAAAGAAGTAAAAAAGCAAATGGTGCCCCTGTTTTAGTAAATGGTATCGAAGTTGAAGAAGCTTTTCCAACCTGGCGTTTAATGATGAAAAACGTCTATGCATTAGGTGCCTATCCGTTATCTCAGGATGGTTTTCGTTTCGAAATTCAATATCGAGATGACCAGACAGGAATACCTTCCAACGTTTTACAAAATGCAAATACAATTGGAATTTCAAACTTACCTCTAGTACAAATATTAAAATTAGATCAACTAGACCAAAGTCAATCTAAAAATGCCGACGGGTTTTTCGATTATGTAGAAGGAATTACCGTTAACTCTCAAAACGGATTTATCTTTTTCCCAGAACCAGAACCTTTTGGAAATGATTTGGTGAAAAACAATAGTGTTCCTAATGATGTTGGTTTAGATGAAACCCTCGATGCCTCTTTTTTGTTTAAAGAATTGTACTTAAACACGAAGATTAATATTAAAAACAACTTTCAGAATAAAGATAAATATTTCTTAAAAGGATACTTTAAATCAGAAAACTCTGGTGGAATTCCTATTGGATCTTTCAATGTGCCAAGGGGTTCTGTAAAGGTAACAGCGGGTGGAAGACAATTACTGGAAGGTGTGGATTATGTAGTTGATTATCAATTGGGACGTGTACAAATTATAGACCCAGGTTTACAAGCATCGGGCACCCCAATTAGTGTCTCTACTGAAAATAATGCGGTGTTTAATCAACAACGTAAAACTTTTGCAGGGATAGATGTTGAACATACATTTTCTGATAAATTAATTGTTGGTGCAACTATTTTAAATGTAAATGAAAGGCCAATTACACCAAAGGTGAATTTTGGTTCAGATCCGATAAACAATACCATGTTTGGTATCAATCTAGATTATGCTAGCGAGGTTCCCTATCTTACAAAATTGGCAAACAAACTGCCTTTTGTAGATACCGATGTGCCCTCTAATTTATCTGTGAGAGCAGACATGGCCTACTTATTACCTGGAACACCAAACGGAATTGATGTTGCTGGTGCGGCAACTTCTTATATTGATGATTTTGAAGCTTCCCAAATTCCTATTAGCATCTTATCTCCTTTAGATTGGTTCGAAGCAAGTACGCCTAGTTATACAATTAATGATCGATTTAATGGAAAAAACAACGATTTATCTTACAATTACAAAAGAGCAAAATTAGCTTGGTATAGTATAGATCAGATTTTCTATGGCGCGGGCCAAACCCCTGCAAGTATAGATGCAGACGAGTTATCTAGAGCAGAAACAAGGCAAATTAATTATAGAGAATTGTTCCCAAATGTACAGTTAGATATTTCTCAGAACTCTCAAATAAGAACCTTAGATTTAGCATATTTCCCTGCAGAAAGAGGTTCTTATAATTATAACAACAATCCTCTTGAAGCTGATATTGCAAATAACAACGTTACCTTGTTAAAACCACAAGAAAATTGGGGAGGGATAATGCGCTCTTTAACGACCAATAATTTTGACCAAGCAAATGTTGAGTACATTCAATTTTGGGTAATGGATCCTTATGAGAATTACTCCATTGGACCTGATGAAGGTTTGCCTTTAGGAATTAACTATGAAGACCCTTTAAATCAAGTGGGAGATTTATACATTAATTTAGGAAATGTTTCTGAAGACATCCTACAAGATAGTCGTAAAATGTATGAAAACGGGTTGCCAGAAGATACGAGCGATTTGAATACAGAACCAACCATTTGGGGTAAAGCACCTACAAATCCATCCATTATTTATGCTTTTAATGAAGAGGACGCTTTTAGGCTAAATCAGGATGTTGGTTTTGATGGTCTAAATGATGCTAAAGAAAAAGCTTTTGATGGAATTATGGGGAGTGGTTATGAGAAATTAAGTGATCCTGCAGCAGATAACTTTCAATTTTTTAGAAGTAGTCAATTAGATCAAATAAACGCTTCTATAATTACGAGGTATAAAAATTATAACAATCCAGAAGGAAACTCTCCGACTTTAAATCAATCTGAAGAAGCATATCCAACCTCATCAACAGCATACCCAGATGTAGAAGACATTAATAGGGATCAAACCATGAATACTGTAGAAAGTTTCTATGAGTATAAAATTTCTATGAATAAAAATGATTTGGCTGTTGGGAAAAATTTTATAGTTGATCAAAAAACAAGTGATGTTACGCTAGAAAACGGAGAAAAACAAACTACAACTTGGTATCAATTTCGTGTTCCTGTTAGAAGTGGAACCCCCATCAATGGTATTTCAGACTTTAATAGTATTCGTTTTGTAAGAATGTTTTTAACCAATTTCAAAATGCCGGTGGTAATTCGTTTTGGTGAATTCGATTTGGTTCGTGGAGATTGGAGACGGTACACAAAAACCTTAGATGAAACGTTGACAGAGCCCATCGATTTAAATAATACCGAGTTAGAAGACTTTGAAGTAGGTGTCGTCAGTATTGAACAAAATAATGGAAGCTATCAAACACCTCCAGGAATAGAAAGAGAGCGATTACAAGGAAGCACTAGGGTGCAATTACAAAATGAACAAGCTGTTAGCTTAAAAGTAAATAACCTACCTCCCAACAAAGCGAGGGCAATTTATAAAAATATCAGTATCGATTTAAGAAGGTTTAAAAATTTAAAAATGTTTATGCATCTTCAAAAAAATGAAGGAGCGCTTGCAATTGAAGATGATGATTTTTCTGCAATTATACGATTAGGTACAGATCTAGATGATAATTTCTATCAAATAGAAGTGCCTTTAAAGGTTACCAAAAATGGTATTTCTGCTCTAGATCTTTGGCCAGAAGCAAATAATTTAGACGCTTTCTTAGAAACCTTTGGCTTGATCAAGTTAGAAAGAGACAAAGCTGGAATTCCCTTTACAGATTTATATACAACTACAGCAGAAAACACAGCTGTTGGCTATTCTCTTTCTGTAAAAGGAAGCCCAACATTAGCACAATTAAAAACGATAGTACTAGGCCTAAAAAACAATACTACTGGCCCTATAAGTGGAGAGGTTTGGTTTAATGAATTGCGTTCTTCGGGGTTCGATAATAAAGGGGGTTGGGCAGCTGTAGTGAATGCAGATGCTAACTTTGCAGATCTTGCAAACGTATCCCTATCAGGAAGTATGTCTACCATTGGTTTTGGAAATGTAGAAGACCGTGTGGGACAACGTAGTTTGGATGAAACAAAACAATATGATGTTGCTACCTCCATAAATTTAGGACAAGTTCTAACGCCTAAAAAATGGGGAATTCAAATACCAATGAGTTATAGTATTGGTGAGAAATTTATAGACCCAAAATTTGATCCTCAATATCAAGATGTTCAATTTTCAGAAGCTAAAAGTTTTCTTGAAAGTTCACCTGCAGGAAATGCAAGAGACAAAGCTTTAGAGAATATCAATAATTCACAAGATTACACCAAAAGAACAAGTATTAGTTTTACCAATGTTAAAAAGAATAGAAATCCAAATTCTACGAAAAAACCTAGATTTTACAATGTAGAAAATTTGGCAGTTTCTTATGCGCATAACAAAGAGTTTCAGAAAAATTATAACATTAAAAAACGGATTAACGAAAGTGTGAACACTTCTGCTTCTTATAATTTTAGTTTTAACTCTAAAGCATTCACTCCTTTTAAAAACACAAAAGCCTTTAAAAGTAAATACGCTAAACTTTTAAAAGACATCAACTTTAATCCTATTCCAAAAACATTTGCGATTAACTCTAGCATCAACAGAAATTATAACGAACAACAATCAAGAAATTTAGTGGCAGGTTTGGCACCGCAACCCGCATTAAAACAACGTAGATTTTTGTTTGATTGGGATTATACGATTAGTTTTGATTTGACAAAATCATTGCAATTAAACTTTAATGCAACTAATAGTTACATTTACGATACGTTTAATAACGATAATGATATACAGATTTTTGATGATTTCTTTAACACTGGAAGAGCCAATCATTATCATCAAAAATTAAACGCAACCTACAATTTACCAATTAATAAAATTCCTTTTTTAGAATTTATAAAAGCAGATTATGGCTACACAGCAGATTTCGATTGGCAAGCAGCTCCACAAAACACCGTAAATGGTATTCCATCTGTAGAACTCATCGGAAATGTAATTCAGAATGCAAATACCCACAACCTAAATACAACATTTAGTTTCGAGAAACTTTATAAAAGCTTAGGATTTGAAAAATGGGCAAAAACCAAGAGAAAACCTTTACCTTTAGAGAAACCAAAAGCACCAACCGATAGCTTGTCTAAAAAACCGAAGCGCATCAAACAAAAATATAAAAGAGTCCTGTATCCTAAGAAAAAAATTCCGCTTGAAAAGAAAATTTTAAAAGGGCTTTATGGAATAGTGACTTCAGTAAAACAAGCCAAAATAAGTTATTCAGAAAATAACGGACAATTGCTGCCAGGTTATTCAGAAGACATTGGATTTTTAGGAGGTGCACCTACTTCTTTTGCTTTTGGAAGTCAAGTCGATATTAGAAATACAGCCCTAGAAAATGGGTGGTTTGTGACGAGAAAAGAGGGAGACGACTATTACAATAAAACCTTTAGCAGAACACATTATAATAAGCTAGACTATACATTTACATTAAAACCAATCAAAGATTTAAACATCGATGTAAGAGGAAATAAAATTCAAACAAGAGATCTCTCTCAACAGTTAGATTTGATTAAAGGGAAGAATCAATTTGAAGAGACCTCTTTTTATGAAACAGGAAACTTTAGCACGAGCTACTCCATGATTTCTACAGCATTTTCAAATTCAGGTGCTTTATTTCAAAAATTAAGAGTTAATAGAAGGATTATTTCTAACAGGTTGGCAAAAGAAAACCCAGGTACAAATCAAGCTAATTTTGGTGAAAATAGTCAGCAAGTATTATTGCCTGCTTTTATTGCTGCTTATTCAGGAAAAAACCCTGATAAAGTAGCTACTGGTTTGTTTAGAGACATTCCTATTCCTAATTGGACATTGCGTTATAACGGATTAATGAAATTAAAATTCTTTAGGAAAAATTTCAGCAACTTTGTGGTTTCCCATGGGTATCGATCTTCGTATACGGTGTCTAGTTTTACGAATAATTTACAATATGATCGTAAGGCACCTTATGCAAATTTAAATGTTTCAGATAATTATGAACCCGAATTATTGGTTTCTGCAATTACCTTAGTTGATGAATTTTCACCGCTAATTAAATTAGACCTAAAAATGAAAAATTCTTTCTCTTTTAGAGGGGAAGTAAAAAGTGATAGAACATTAACATTGAATTTTAACAACAGTACATTAACAGATATTAAAGGAACTGAATTTGTACTTGGAATGGGTTATGTGTTTAAAGATATTAAATTTAAAACCCGTTTCACAGGTAAAAAACAAACTCTAAAAGGCGATATTAATTTAAGGGCAGATGTATCTTTAAGAGACAATTTAACACAAATCAGATCTGTAGATGAAGATAATAACCAAATTAGTGGTGGTCAAAAACTATTTTCTATTAAATTTACGGCAGATTATAGATTAAGTAATAGTTTGACTGCATCATTTTATTATAACCATCAAACATCTAAATATGCAATATCTACCACTTTTCCGAGACAATCAATTAATGGTGGATTTAATATTATTTATAACTTAGGAGGAAATTAAATTTAAAAAAAAAAATGAATTTACCATCAGAATTAAAATATACAAAAGATCACGAGTGGATTAAAATTGAAGGCACGATCGCAACAGTAGGTATTACTGATTTTGCCCAAGGAGAGTTAGGAGACATCGTTTATGTGGATGTAGATACCTTAGATGACACGGTTGAAGAAGGTGAAATTTTTGGTTCGGTTGAAGCCGTTAAAACTGTTTCTGATTTGTTTATGCCTTTATCAGGTGAAGTCATCAAATTTAATGAAGCATTAGAAGACGACCCAGAATTAGTAAATTCTGATCCTTATGATAAAGGTTGGATGATAAAAATTGAGATTTCAGATCCTTCACAAGTAACAGATTTATTAGATGCTGAAACATATAAAGAGCTTATTCAGGGATAATTTTTTTATTATAGCAATCGGCATTACCCTCTGTATTGCATATTTAAGCCTAATAAAAACTCCGAAATTAGTACTAGTATATAGTGCTAGTGACAAAATACACCATATAATCGCCTACTTTACACTTACGATTTGTTGGTTGTTTTCTTTTTTCAAGAAACCGTCCCTAAAATACAGCATCGTAGTTTTTTGCTTACTTTTTGGCATAATTATTGAAGTAATGCAACAGTCACTAACTTCTTATAGAACGGGTGATTATAAGGATGTACTTGCGAACATCATAGGAATTGTTCTAGGATTAATTGTTTTTAATCTCGTTTTAAAAAAAAAATAAAGTTAAATCAGACTAAGAGGTGTGAAAAAACCAATAATTTAGTTAAATTAGCAACCGACATAAAATAAATTTATAATGGAAATTAAGAAAAACCCAAAGTCAAACTTAGAAAATTACAGCAAAATTTTCATGCAAATAGGTCTCGTTTTAGCCCTTTTTGTAACTTATGCTGCAATAGAAAAGAAAACTTATGATAGAAACATTGGTGATTTAGGTTCTGTTAGTATGAATGCTGAATTGGAAGAAGAAACAGTGATTACTGAAAGAATAGAACCTGTAAAACCAAAAACACCACCACCACCAGCACCCGAAAAAATTGAAATTGTTGAAGATGAAAAAGAGGTAGAGGAAACGGTGATAGAATCTACAGAAACAGACGAAACGGAAGCCGTAATTATAGAAGTTGAAGAGGTTGAGGAAGTCATAGAAGACGTAAGTTTTATGATTATTGAAGATGTACCTGTCTTTCCTGGTTGTAAGGGAAACAAAGCAGAATTAAAAGCTTGTTTTAGTAAAAAAGTACAAAAACATTTCTCAAAAAAATTCGATGCTGGATTACCAGATGAATTAGGTTTATCTTCAGGTAGAAAAAGAGTATTTATTGGTTTTAAAATTGATAAATCAGGGAATATTGTAAATATTCAAGCAAGAGCTCCACATCCAAAAATTAAGAGTGAAGTAATTAAAGTAATGAAACAATTACCAAAAATGAAACCTGGAAGACAAAGAGGTAAACCTGTTGGTGTAAAATATAGTATTCCTTTTACTCTAATTGTAGAGTAATTCAGAGAAAATAAATAAAAAAAACATTTAGAAGTAATATTCTAAATGTTTTTTTTTGCCCTAAATTCACACTAAAAAAAGGGAAACCTCTTTTATATAAGTTTTAAAATTATTCTATTAAATTTACAATTAAAAAAAATGGAAAAAATTTTAGAAAAAATTAAAAACTTGTTAGCGGAATTTGGATTTATATCAGATGCCTTAATGGCACTGATTATTTTAATCGTTGGCTTGTTCGCTATCAAATTTATCATTAAAGCTTCTCTAAAAATAATGCAAAAAAGTGGTGTAGATATTACACTTCAAAAATTCTTAGGGAACTTGATTGGTTGGGGCCTAAAAATACTTTTAATCATTACAGTCATTTCAAAATTAGGCGTACAAACTACTTCCTTTGCAGCAATACTTGCCGCTTTAGGTTTGGCTGTGGGTTTAGCTTTACAGGGTTCGCTCGCTAACTTTGCAGGAGGCGTTTTAATTATGATTTTTAAAACTTTTAAAATTGGTGATCTAATTGAGGCCCAAGGACAATTAGGTGTGGTTAAAGAAATTGAAATTTTTAACACCAAACTTATTGGTTTGTCTAATAGAGAAATAGTTATTCCTAACGGATTATTATCAAACGAAACAATTATTAATTATACTTCAGAGGGGACTCGCAGAGTCGACCTTACTATTGGCGTTTCTTATGATGCTGATATAAAACAAACAAAAAAGGTTTTAATGGATGTTTTAACTTCACATCCAAAAGTTTTAAATTCTCCAGAACCGACCGTTAACGTGTCTGAATTAGCAGACAGTTCTGTGAACTTTGCTGTAAGACCATGGTGTAATACCGATGATTATTGGACTGTTTATTTTGACGTTACAGAAAATGTAAAATTGGCCTTAGACGCCTCAGGAATTGAAATTCCATATCCACATCAAGTAAACGTTAAAAAATAGGTTTCTTTTTCTTTTCTGGAATTGCTACGAAATCTTTTAAATAAAAAGGCTCAAAATAAGCGACATCTTCAAGGTCGCTTATTTTATATTTCTGATACGACAATAGCGCCATTTCTTTCGCTGAAGGAAATTTATCATCTATGAAAAAAGCATTTTTATGCGTTATTAACTGCTTACATTTATGAGCGCCATCACCTAGAAAAAAGACTTTATCAGTTTCTAAATATTCCCCAAAAGAATTTTCATCAATTATTTCTGCTTGGGTTGATCTTACTTGTTCTATATCTTTGTCAAAAACAGCAGCATAAACCTCCATTCTTCTTGCGTCTAACAGCGGTACAATAAACCCTTCTTCAACTGAAATAGCTTGCGCTAAAGATCGCAAAGTTTCAATTGAAATTAACGGCTTATCAAAAGCAAAACAAAGCCCTTTTGCGGCAGAAACTCCAATTCTTAAGCCAGTATAAGAACCTGGACCTTTGCTAACCGCTACGGCGTCTATTTCTTTAGAAGTCAGGTTTGCTTCCTTTAAGATAGCTACAATAAATGGGTGTAAAACCTCTGCATGTGAGTAATTGCCATTATTCAATTCTTTTATTGCAATCACTTCTCCTTTCTTTGCAATACTTACAGAGCAGTTTTTGGTTGCGGTTTCTATATTAAGGATGATTGCCAATTTTTGTGTGTTTTTTTTTACAAAGATAGTATTTCAAGAAATGAAAATAGCATCTAAAAAAAAGACCCTTCCCCTTTTAAAAGGAAGGGTCTTCTAAAAATATTTTTTAAATTATTCTAAAACTAATTCTCCAGAATAGAATTGTAATACTTTCGTTTTAAATACATAATCATATTTAGAACGAATCATTGTTCCTTGTGCATTTACCAATCGGGTTCTTACTTGATCAAAATCAAATAAAGTCATTGCCCCATAATTATATCTTTCTTGTGCATTTTTAAATGCTTCTTTTTGTGCTTGCAATGAAATTTGTGCGGCTTCATAGCTTTTTAATGCAGATTTAACATCTAAAAACGCTTGTTCTATTGTTTGTTTTAGTTTTAATTTCTCGTCAATCAAACCAGCTTCAAGAATTTCTTTATTAATGACTGTTTTACGAACACTGTTCTTTGTTTGAAAACGATTAAAGATTGGTATGTTTAAAGATAAACCTGCCCCATATTGAAAACGATCGTTTAAAAGTTGAAAGAAATTAATATTACTTTGACCTTGTCGCAGATTATTAAATTGATAAAAATAAGAGCTTCCTAAACTTAATGTATAAGATAATGTTGGCAAATAAGCGCCTTTCGCATTTTTTGTTTTCAAGTTTGCATCTGCTATTGCAAGCTTTGCTTTTTCTATTTCTGGTCTATCAATTAGTGCTTTTTCAAAAACCAAATTTGAATTGTCGTATAACAAGCGAGAAGGTGTTCCTAATTCTATTGGAGCAATCTCAAAACCAAGGGAAGGAACTTGGATTGTTTGCGCCAGATTTAATAGTGCAAGATTAAGTGTATTTTCTTGAGCGACTAAATTTTGTAAATCTGTCGCCGCTGTGGATTGCGTATTTAATAATTCTCCTTTAGCGACAGCTCCAGCTTCAAATCTGTTTTTTACTATTTCAATTTGTTTTTTACTAATCTCGTATTGTACTCTAGCAACATTGAGATTCTCTTTTGCAAACAATACATTTAGGAAGCCATTGACTACAAATAATGAAATGTCATTTTGTATTTTCTTCAGATCCTGTTTACTAGATTCTGTTCCTAATTGGGCTTGTTTAAAAGTATTTGTATTTCTAAAACCATTAAATATAATTCCCGAAGTATTCAAATTAAAAGAAGACGTTAAATTTTTTGTATTGCTTAAAATACCTTGTTGGTTCTGAGATAACCCTTCATTATATCTTCCTGAGGAAGATCCTGTTAAATTGGGCAAAAAATTACCTCTTGCAATCGTTACATCTATTTTAGCTAATTCTAATCTTAGTTTGTTTTGTTGAATTGAAATGTTTTTTTCTAAGGCCTGGTCTACAGACTCTTTGAGCGTCCATTTTTTTTGTGAAAAAATGGCTATCGATGTTAACAGCGTTATAAATAATATAAGTTTAGTTTTCAAAACGTGTTTTTTTTAGTTAATCTATTCTAGATCCCGAAAAGAAAAAAAATTCTTTTGATCGTTACTACAAGGACGATTGAAAGTAAAATATGTTACAAGAAATTGCTCTTGTATAGATGTTAATTTTTGGTTTTTTTATTATAATTATAAATTGTGTAGAACAGCACTCCAATCAAAAGATAAGGAAAAACCATTAAATAAGTGATGCCGTTATTAACTCCTTCTGCTAAAGAAATATCTCCATTCTCTACCACTGCTTTACACATGGCACATTGGGAGAAAGAGGGTTTTATTGTAAAAATCATCAATAAGACAAAAAGTAAAAATCTGTTTCTAAGCATAATAAGGAGAGATCATTAAATAGACAACAACACCAGTAATCGCAACATATAACCATAAAGGAAATGTGATTTTAGCTATTTTTTTATGCGCTGGAAACTTACCTAGCTTTGCTCTCATATACGTTGTTAGTACAAAAGGTATGACAATTACTGATAAAATAATATGGGTGATAAGAATAAAGTAGTAGATATATTTTAGGACTCCTTCACCACCAAACTTGGTAGAATCGGATGTCATATGATAGGCAATATAAAGTAACAGGAAAAGAAGAGAACACGCTATTGCAGAAGTATTTAGTTGTTCGTGTAGTTTTCTATTTCCTTTTTTGATTGCAATCACTGCTGCTATTAGAATAATTGCCGTTAACCCGTTGAGAGAAGCATAAATTGGAGGTAAAAAAGTGAAAGGTGCTACATCAAAACCTAGTTTTCTTAAATTAACGCCAAATAGAGCCGCAACAGCTAAAGGAATGATAATAGATAGCGCTGTAATTATTTTCTTATATTTTTTTTCTTGTGCTAAATTACTCATACTAAATAAACTTTAAAACGATTGATAATAAATTTGGAAGGAGATATCGATTATTTTGAGGTTCATTTAGAATCCGTCAGTAAAATTTTAATATCTTCTTTTAATTCTTTTAATTGATCCGGAAAAGTTTGCTCTGTTAAAGCTCTGTAAAAGAGAATTGGATTTCCGTATGAATCTTTTCTCGATCTGATATTTCCTTGTTTATCTACCAAAGCAAACAAACCAGAATGCTCAAAACCTCCATGATCTTCTGCACCTTTTCCTGCATATAATTTAAATCCTTTGTTGGACAAAGCATACACTACTTCTTCAGATTTCCCTGTTAACAAATGCCAATTTTGATGCGTAATTTGATGAAGTGTCGCATACTCTTTTAGCGTTTCTGGAGTATCAATTTCTGGGGTAATAGAAATGGATGCAATTCCAAAATTAGCGTTTCCTTTGAACTCCTCTTGAAGCGTTAACAACTGAACATTCATTAGTGGGCAAATCGTAGGACAAGTTGTAAAAAAGAATTCTACTACATACACTTTTCCAAGATAATCGGTATTGCTAATAGCAATTCCATTTTGATTTATAAATTCAAAACTTGGAACTTTATTGAATTTAAAGAGGGAATTTGTGCTTCCCAATTTTTGATCAACTCTATTCAATCTATCGTCTTGAATAAGATCATTTTCATGTATTCTTCTATCTATATTTCTAACAACATAAATTCCAAATAAAAGGATTACAAAAGAAACCCCTATGTAAGAATACTTTTTGTTCATAACCCTACTTCTTTTCTATCTGCTTTGTTCTTGTTTTTCTCTTTAAATGCTGCATAGTACTCATAGAAAAGCACAAGAACATCATCTTTCATTATTTTATTTAGATCTGCTACAGAGTTCATATTATAACCGTGTGTCTTCCTTTTTTTATTTTCTTTATCATCTGTACGTCCTCTTAAATCTCCATTTTTATCTACCAAAAAGGCGTTAAAACTATATAGGTTAGAAAGTGAGTCAGTTGACTGAAAACTGGTATATAAGGCTGTTATTTCTTCTTCAGAACCAGCAATAAAATTCCATTTTACCATGTCGGTAAAAGTGCTAATTTCTTTTTTAAGTTCCTTTACTTGATCTTCTGTTCCCTTAGGGTAAATAGCAACAATTTGGAACTTATTATATTCGATAAATTTTTTATATATTTTTTCATTAAGGTTAAAAAAACCTCCCTTGTGGTCTTTAAGATCATTCCCTAAAAAACAAACTATAGAAATCTTATCTTTAAATGTTTTTGTAGAATCTAATGTAGAAATATCAACAACACGCTTAATAGCAATAGGCAATTTTGTGAAATTGTTGATACCCGTTGATAGTATTAAAAAACAGATTAAAGGAAAAATAAATAGTAAAAATAATACAACTCTTTTTTTAGTAAGTTTCATCATTTAATTTTTATTGAGATACTAAATTAAGTTCAGTGCAAAAAAAAGGTGGTATCACCACCTTATCCTTTTTTTAATTTACCATCTAACAAGTGGTGCTAATGTGCTGTGCAAATAGCCTCCTTCTATTAAGAGAAGCGTTACAAGATAGGAAATTAGAAAAACTGCAGTCCAAACTACTGAACGTCTAAGCCATTTTGTTTCTCCTTCTAAATGCATAAATGCCCAAGCAATGTAATAGGCTTTTACCAATGTTAAAATGATAAATATCCAGTTTAAAGGACTTGTTCCTAAAAAACTTGTAAGATGCAAAGAAGCGGGTTTAATAATACCAAATGCAACTTCAACAGTTGTTATTAGTGTTAATAATATTAAAACTATCCAGATTCTTTTTTTGTTTGATTCGTGTGCGTGTGCCATTTTAATAAATACTTTTTTTAGATTCCCGCTTTCGCTGGAATGACCATTTTAACAGAAACCTCGAGCATATACCTTGAGGTACTCTTTATTATTTATACTAAATAGAAGAATGTGAATACAAATACCCACACTAAATCTACAAAGTGCCAATATAAGCCTACTTTTTCTACCATTTCATAATGCCCTCTTCGTTCATAAATTCCAAGAACAACGTTAAAGAAAATAATGATATTTATAATAATTCCTGAGAATACGTGAAATCCATGAAACCCTGTTATGAAGAAAAACAAATTAGCAAAAATGGTGTTTCCATATTCATTTGCTTGCAAGTTTGCTCCCTCTACAACGAAGTCTGTTTTTGTTAACTGAGCGAATCCTTCTGCTCTTGAAAGAATTACCTTTTGTTTGGTTGCGGGATCAATTAATTCAGAACGAATTTGTACGTCTGTATTGGATTTGTATGCCGCTTTAATTTGAGCTATAGAATAATTAGAGATCGTTCCTTCTTCTTCAAACCATAAACCATTTAGTCGCGTATGTTGAACTCTTCCATCTGTTCTGCCACCTACAACAAAATCAGACAATGCAATTTGATGTCCGTCTTTTACAAATTGTAAAACTTTTCCATCAGTTGTTTTAACGGCTCCATAAGAACCTGAAATAAAATTTTTCCATTCCCAAGCTTGAGAGCCGACAAAAATAATTCCAAAAATAATAGTAGCAAATAGATACCAAGCTACTTTATTTTGTTTCTTTTGGTGGCCTGCATCAACGGCTAATACCATGGTTACAGAAGAGATAATAAGAATAAATGTCATCAATGCAACATAATACATTGGTGCATGTACCCCATGTAAACCAGGAAAGTGAGTAAACACCTCATCTGCAATTGGCCAGGAGTCAATAAACTTGAATCGTGTTAAACCATAAGCTGCTAAAAAACCTGTAAAGGTAATAGCATCAGAAAGGATAAAAAACCACATCATCATTTTACCATAACTTGCTCCAAATGGCTTATTTCCGCCACCGTTCCATGTTTGTTTACTATCAGAAGGTATAGCAATATTTGCTTCCATATATATTCTCTGTTAATTTAATTTTTAATTCGTTTGCAAAAATAACTATTTTTCATCACCTAATAAAGTAGAAAAAGAAAAATAGATAAATCCATAGTATATCTACAAAATGCCAGAAGATTGCACCGAGTTCAAACCCTAGCAAATCATTTGGTTTGTACTTATATTTAAAATGGTTATAAATAACAACAAAAAGCACAATGAGTCCTGCAAACAAGTGAATAACATGCATAAATGTGATTCCTATAATAAAAGAGGTGGAAACGGTACTTTCGGGTCCTGTAAAAAACAAGCCAACACTTTTTAATTGATTGAAACCAATATATTGTTGCCACACAAAGCCAATTCCTAATAATAGAGTGATAACAACCAAGAGTAATGAAAGTTGTCTTCTATCTTTTTTTAGCAATTTTTGTGATAATGATAGAGTAATACTACTTGCAACAATTAAAAATGTACTTACATAAAATGCTTGTGGCAAATCAAAAGTAACCCAATCATCTCTTTCCATACTGAGGACATAAGCACTTGTTAGTCCTGCAAAAAACATCACCATACTGATCATAGAAACCCATAACATAGGTTTTGCTGCTTTTTTCTTAGCTACCTTTAACTCTTCTTGTACTGTTTTTTTTTCTATCATTTTTAATGTAAAAATTTATCTACTACGTATATAACCTGCACTACGGTGATATACAAAACACTTGATAACATTAATTTTCTAGCGTCTACATTGTCTTCACTTTTATGCAATTTAATCGAAAAATATAACATATAAATACCTAATAAAGCAACAATGACTGCTGTTATAGGATGAATATAAAATGCGCCAGATAATTTAAGAACAGGTGCAATTGATACGGATATCATAATTAGCGTGTAAAAAATAATTTGTTTTACGGCTCCTTTATCTTTTGTATTCATAGGAAGCATATTGAACCCTGCTTTCTTGTATTCTTCATATTGCAACCAACCGATTGCCCAGAAATGTGGAAACTGCCAGAAAAATTGAATCATAAATAAAAAACCCGCTTCGATTCCAAATTCATTTGTTGCCGCAACCCAGCCTAACATAAAAGGAATTGCTCCAGGAATTGCTCCTACAAAAACGGCCAAGGGAGTGACTGATTTTAGGGGGGTATAAGCACTTGTATATAGGAAAATAGAAATTGCACCAAACAAAGCGGTCTTTGGATTGATACTATACAATATTGAAATTCCTAAAATTGTGAATGAAATTGCGATGGTAAGTGCAACATTAATAGACATTCTACCTGTTGGTAAAGGCCTATTTTGAGTACGTTTCATAATAGCATCTGTCTCTTTTTCTATAATTTGATTGAACGCATTTGATGCACCAACCATAAAAAAACCACCGATAGCTAAAAGAAAAAGGGTAAAGTAATTGAGCACATCAATTGCTAATAAATATCCTGCAACAGAAGAAAAGACCACGCTTAAAGACAAACCAACTTTGGTCAGTTGTTTAAAGTCTGAAATAATAGCTTTCGCTGTTGTTTTGTTATATGTAATCGCTGTTGTCTTCATTCAATAAAATCCTTTGCAAAGATATTTGATAAATCTGACTTTACCATGTTTTTTGTAGAGCTTTTACCTCAAAATAAAAAACCCACTCAATAAATTGAGTGGGAAAAATTGCTATGAAAAAGAAAAAGTGTGATTTAATAAAAAATCACATTGCGAATATATGTAATATTCTTTGCTCTTACAAACAAAAAAAGCACATTCAATCAATTAAAAAAAATAAAAACTGTTTTTTTCAGCATCCTATAATTTTAGGATCGTATTGTTTTTTAATTGATATTTTTGGTTGCTTTCCTTACAGATTCCAATTCCGTTTTCGTTAAATTCTAAAGTATGTCCAAATTCACTTACCCAACCAATTTGTTTTGATGGATTACCAACAACGAGGGCGTAGGGAAAAACTTCTTTAGTAACGACTGCTCCTGCACCAATAAAAGCGTATTCCCCAATAGTATTCCCGCAAATGATTGTTGCATTTGCACCAATACTTGCCCCTTTTTTTACAACTGTTTTTTGATATGCTGTGTTTCTTTTTATTGCGCTTCTTGGATTTATTATATTGGTAAAAACCATAGAAGGTCCTAAAAAAACATCGTCTTCACAAATTACACCTGTATAAATAGAAACATTGTTTTGTACTTTAACGTTTTTTCCTAAAATTACGTGTGGAGAAACCACTACATTTTGACCAATATTACACTCTTCGCCAATAATACAATGAGACATAACATGACTAAAATGCCAAATTTTGGTACCGTTTCCAATACTGCAATCAGTTTCTATCACAGCGGTTTCGTGTGCAAAGTAGTCTTTCAAAATAATATCCCGATTTTAAATTGTTCTTTTTATTAATTACGAAATTACAATTATTTCTTTGATGCTTTTTAATTGGGTTTTCTAAAAATAAATTTAATTACCTTTCTTTTAGATGCTTTTCGGCTACTTTTTCTAATTCCTCATACCAATCTTCTCCAAACTTTCTAATCAAGGCTTGTTTTACAAATTTATAAATAGGCACTTGTAGTTCTTTCCCTAAAGTGCAAGCATCGTTACAAATTTCCCATTTATCATAATTAACTGCAGCAAACTCACTATACTCTTTAACTCTTATAGGATATAAATGACAAGAAACAGGCTTTTTCCAATCTATTGCTCCAGAATTATAAGCCTCTTCAATAGCACAAAGCGCTGTGTTTTTTTCATCAAAAATTACATACGCACAATCAGCTCCATTAATTAAAGGGGTTTCTAATTCGCCCCATTCACTGGTAATCCAAGTTCCTTCTTTTTCAATAACAGCGATTCCTTCTTTTCTTAAAAAAGGCTTAACTTTTGAATAAATAGCTTCTAAAATCTTTGTTTCTTCCTTCTCTAAAGGAGCACCAGCATCGCCGTTTATACAACAAGCACCTTTACATGCAGATAAATTACAGATAAAATCTTTTTCAATAATATCTTCTGAAACGATCGTTTTTTTAAGTTGAAACATGTCACAAAAATAGTACTATTTTTTTCTATAGCTTCACATTTTTAGAACCTAAGTTGGCTAAAAATATAAATAAAAGACTCCTGAATTTTAATTTTAAAGGAATTTAGACCCGTAAAATAACGATTATTGCTTTAAACGATCGAAACCTTTACAATACCTCATCAAAAAGCAAGTCCTTCAAAGGGTCAAATCCAACTTAAAAACAAGAATCATCTGGTAAAAGAAGAGTTGTATGCTGCTATTCCTACTAAAACTCATGATATAATTTAACTAAAAAATCCAACTTTTCAGCTGAATTTTCTATAATTTAAATGCATCAAAAAATTATTCTACCGTAACGGATTTCGCTAAATTTCTTGGTTGATCTACATTTTTATCCAGCATTACCGCAATATGATAAGACAACAACTGAAAAGGAATCGTGGTTAACAAAGGTGTTAAGGCTTCTACTGTTTCAGGAATTTCAATAATATGATCTGCTATTTCTTTAACCTGGGTATCTCCTTCTGTTACAATCGCAATTATTTTACCTGATCTTGATTTTATTTCTTGAATATTACTCACCACTTTTTCGTAATGACCTTTGCGGGTTGCAATCACAAAAATGGGCATATTCTCATCAATTAAAGCAATGGGACCATGTTTCATTTCAGCAGCAGGATAGCCTTCTGCATGAATATAAGATATTTCTTTTAGTTTTAAAGCGCCTTCTAGCGCCACAGGAAAATTGAAACCTCTTCCTAAATACAAACAATTTGTTGCCTCTTTATAAACAGCAGCAATCTCTTTTACTTTGTTGTCTATTTTTAATAAAGATTCTATTTTCTTAGGAATTAATTGCATTTCTTGCATGAATGCTCTCAGCTCTGATTTAGAGATCTCTCCTTTTTTAGATGCTAATTTTAAGGAAATTAATGCTAAAACGGTAATTTGTGTTGTAAATGCTTTTGTAGATGCAACACCAATTTCGGGACCTGCGTGAGTATAAGCTCCTGCATGTGTTTCTCTGGCGATAGAAGATCCTACAACGTTACAAATACCAAAAACAAAGGCGCCTTTTGATTTTGCTAATTTTATTGCTGCTAGTGTATCTGCAGTTTCACCAGACTGTGAAATTGCAATCACCACATCTTTTGAAGTGATGATCGGGTTTCTATATCTAAATTCTGAAGCATATTCAACTTCAACAGGAATACGAGCCTTGTCTTCAATTAAATATTCTCCAACCAAACCTGCATGCCAAGAAGTTCCACAAGCAACAATGATGATTCGCTCGGCATTTAAGAACTTATTTATGTGGTTGTCAATACCAGACATTCTTATAATCCCCTCATTGGGAAGCATTCTTCCACGATAGGTATCTATTATGGCCTTCGGTTGTTCATGAATTTCCTTTAACATAAAATGATCGTAACCACCTTTCTCTATTTGATCTAAACTCAATTTAAGTTTTTGGATATGGGTATCAACCATAGAGTCGTCCTTAATTTTACGAACTTTAATGCCTTTGTCAATCTTAATAATTGCTAATTCTTCATCTTCTAAATAGATGGCATCTTTAGTATATTCAATAAAAGGGGATGCATCTGAAGCGATAAAAAATTCCTTATTATTTTCTCCAACTCCGATAGCGATAGGACTCCCTAAACGCGCAACAACCAATTCATTTGGCTTTGTTTTATCAAAAACAGCAATCGAATAAGCACCTATTACATTGTTTAAAGCCAATTGAACCGCTTGACCTAGTTTACAGTTTTCTTGGGTTTTTACTTCTTCTATTAGATTGATAAGAACCTCGGTATCTGTATCACTTTTAAAAGTATATCCTCTAAAAATTAATTCTTTTCGAAGCGTATCATAGTTTTCTATAATTCCATTATGAACGATGACCAAATTGCCCGATTTAGAAATATGTGGGTGGGAATTAACATTATTTGGAACTCCATGAGTAGCCCAACGGGTATGACCAATTCCTATATTTCCTTTTTTTCTTTCTGGTTCTTTATTGGTTATTTCCTCTAAATCAGAAACTTTTCCTTTTGTTTTAGAAAGTTGTATTTCTTTGCCATCATAGAGCATTATACCAGCACTATCGTAACCACGGTACTCCAATCTTTTTAATCCATTAATTATTATTGGATAGGCTTCTCTATAGCCTATATAACCAGTTATTCCACACATAATAATTTTTTTAAATTAATTCTTTTTTTCGGAGTAAGAGATCTTTAATTTGGGTGTTTTTGAAAGAGTAACTGCTTTCGGATTCCAGTTAAAATTTGTATAAATAGTATCTGTAACTGGTAATAAATCCGTTGAATTAATCACTTTAAGTCGTAGGGTTGGTGGAGTTGCTATTGCTCCACTTAAAATATCAGAAATATAATCTGTAATTCTGAAAGTATATTTCTCTGGAGCTCCTTCAGCATCTCTTTCTAGTAAGCCTCCAAAAGAAAAGGTCCCTTCTGTGTAAATATCTTTGATTTGACTATAAACTGAATTTGAAGTAGTCCCATACGTTTTGTATAAAAACAGTTGATAAGGTACTGCCGTAATATCTGCTTTTTCATCAACGTATACCGTTAATGAAGCGTCGTTTATCAATAAATTTCGCGCTCTTAATGCCTCTATTTCAGCTTTTACAGTAATCGCATCAGTCCCAAAAAGTTCTAAGGTCGCTTCACTTCCTGCTGCGCCTTGTAGTACAATTTCATCTGCTGGATACGTTTTAGGTACATTTTTCTGATAAGTACTTGTTCTTATTCCAGACAATAAAAAACGATCATTTTTTCTAAAAGTTTTTATCGTGTCGTTCGTTGCCTTTTCTCGCACGGTATTGGTATAATAAACTTCTATAGAAGGGCTTTCTACTCCGTTAAAGTTAAAAGAAATTAAAGAACCTTCATCTCCTGTTGCTTCTATAAAAATTCCTCTAAAATAATCATTAAATTTCTCTTGAGATTCAAAATTAATAGCGCCATATTGGTCTAGAAATAATTCTTTAATTTTATCTTCTTTTAAAGGAATTACCGCAAAAGGAAGTGGCACTGTTGAAGTTGCTGAATTTGTGTAAGTAACCGTCTCTGTTTTGTATGCTGTATTATCATTTAACCTTCTAATCACTTCAATTTCAGTGTCGGTTGCCTTGGGTAAAAACCGAAAATTTTCATCCTTGTTTAACTCGCCTCCGCTAGTTCTGTCTATGGCTATATAAGAATCATTTGGGCTATAAACTCTTTTTTTACTGGTATCTGAAAGGTTTAAATCACTTAAATAAGTTCCCGATTGATACACATTTAATGTAAATGGTTTTGATTGGTCACCTATTATTGAATCTAATTCATAGGCATCTCCAGCTGTATTCAATGTTACTTGATAAGGGAGTCTTAAAAAGACGGTATCAATCGTTGTAAAAACCTCTGTTGTAAGTGTTTCGTATTTTGCGAGTGTATCGGAATCGATCACTTTTAAACTTGTATTTATAGCAAGTTGAGAAATAATTGAGGCTTCAATTTTTTCATAATCATCACTTGCATGAACCCCTAGCAGGAGCAACCCCGAATTTAGAGGAGTGGTCCCAAAATTTAGCATTGGAACTGGACTGTTTTCTATGGCAACATCTACCTCTAAACTACCTGTAGAAAACTTTGTATTACTAATAATACTTGAACCAATATCTGTAAAATCTTTTTCACAAGAAATAACAGCTGTAAATACGAATACTAAAGCGACAACGTATGCGCTTTTTTTAATTTTTCTTTTCACTTTAATGCAATTAATTAGCTGCTATTAGATCAGCATAAAAATTTAAATAACTTTCTTTTAGGTTTTCAGATTGATACGCTAAAACGGGTATCTCTTTCTCTTCTAAAAAAGAAGATAATTCCTCTGAAATTGTTTCACTACCATGTATAATTGCGTCAGAATTTTCTATGGCGCTTTTTAATATATTTGTAAAATTCGGTGTTTTTATAGTGGCTATTTTAGCATCCGCTATTTTATCAAACTTTACCTTGTCTGCTAGGGTTTCATCTAAAGTTCCTTCAAAACCATTATCATATAAAGAAGTAACAATTTTACTCTCAGTAAACAAAGGTTCTTCTTTGTAAAATTCTTTTAGATAAAGAGGTAAAAGAGAGGCCATCCATCCATGAACATGAATAATATCTGGCGCCCAATTTAATTTTTTTACTGTTTCTACAACTCCTTTTGCAAAGAAAATTGCACGTTCATCATTGTCATCAAACAACTGACCATCTTCATCTGAAAAAACTGCTTTTCTTTTAAAATACTCTTCATTATCTATAAAATAAACTTGCATTCTTTCTTTCGGAATAGAAGCTACTTTTATAATTAAAGGCATGTCCATATCATTAACAACTAAATTCATTCCAGATAAACGAATTACTTCGTGTAACTGATGTCTTCGCTCGTTAATTACGCCATATCTTGGCATGAAAATTCTTGTTTGTACTCCTTTAGAATGTGCGTTTTTTGCAACATTAAAAGCTGTTGACGATAACTCTGTTTCGGGTAAGTAAGGAACTACTTCAGACGAAACAAATAATATTCTCTTGTCCTTCATTAAATCAAACTCTTTTATAAGAAGCGTAAAAATACAAATTATTATGCTAATATCGTGTTAAAATGGTAAGTTTGCAGACTTTACTTACTTTTTAGGAATGAAAATTTTTAACACCAAACAAGAAATAAAACGGTATTTATCGGCTCAAAAAAAGGAAAATAAAACGATTGGTTTTGTTCCAACAATGGGCGCATTGCACGAAGGTCATTTGTCTTTAATTAAAAAGGCAGCTAAAAAAAATGAGCTAGTTGTGGTCAGTATTTTTGTCAATCCTACACAGTTTGATAACAATGAAGATTTAATAAAATATCCAAAAAGCATAAAAATAGATACGCATTTATTAGAAAGTGTTTCCTGCGATGTTTTATTTATTCCTTCTGTAGAAGAAATTTATGAAAACAATATTTCATCTGAAAAATTTGACTTTGAGGGTTTGGAGCATCAAATGGAAGGAAAGTATAGAAAAGAACACTTTAACGGTGTTGGCACGATCGTAAAAACATTGTTTGAAATTGTAGCTCCCAACAAAGCCTACTTTGGTCAAAAAGATTTTCAGCAACTGCAGATCATTAAAAAAATGGTCAAAAAGCATCGTTTGAACGTAAAAATTAAAGGATGTCGTATTTTTAGAGAAGAAGACGGTTTGGCAATGAGCTCTAGAAATATAAGGTTATCCAAAGAGCAAAGAGCCGCAGCACCTTTTATTTATAAAACGCTTAAAAAAATTCGTAAAAATTATACCCCAGAAAATGTTACGAAACTAACTGATTGGGTAAACAATCAATTTAAAAAACACCCACTCTTAGATTTAGAATATTTCACGATTGCTGAAGAAAAAACATTAGAAACCCCAAAAAACAAAGAATCTAATAAAAAAAACCGTGCTTTTATTGCGGTATTTGCAGGGAATATTCGATTGATTGATAACATTCGATTAAAAAATGATTAACCAAAAAATCCCTATTTTTGCCGCATGTTAGTACAAGTTGTAAAATCAAAAATCCACCGAGTAAAAGTTACAGGTGCAGATTTAAATTATATAGGAAGCATTACCATTGATGAAGATTTAATGGATGCAGCCAACATTATTGAAGGTGAACGTGTTCAAATTGTAAACAACAATAATGGCGAACGGATAGAAACCTATGCAATTCCTGGTCCCCGAGGAAGTGGAGAAATTACATTAAACGGAGCTGCTGCAAGAAGGGTTGCTGTTGGAGATATTTTAATTCTAATCGTATACGGATTTATGGATTTTGAAGAGGCTAAAAGCTTTAAGCCCTCTTTAGTATTCCCCAACGAAAAAGACAATACACTTACTTAATTTTGAGCATTAAAAAAAATTTAAAAACGATACTTCCTCTTGCTTTTGGGGCAGGATTAGTTTGGTATTCTATCTCTAAAATTTCTCTAAACATCTTAATAGGATATTTTAAAGAAGCCAACTATAATTGGATTTTTCTGGGTTTATTCTTCGGAATTTTAAGCCATTTGTCTAGAGCTTATAGATGGAAATTTATGTTAGCCCCTTTGGGTTTTAAACCTAAATTCACAAATAGTGTTTTAGCTGTTTTGGTCGGTTATTTAGTAAACTTAGCATTGCCAAGAGCAGGAGAAGTTTCAAGAGCATTGGTCTTAACAAACTACGAAGACGTTCCTTTTGAAAAAGGATTTGGAACCATTGTAGCAGAAAGAATTGCAGATTTAGTGATGATGTTGTGCATCATTCTAATCACGCTTTTTGTTCAATTTGATTTTATTTATGAACTCTTATCTAAGAATTTTAACCCAATCAAAATCAGTATTAGTTTGGTCGTTTTAATACTTGGTTTCTATACCTTAACCTCTTTCGTTAAAAAAGCAACCTCTGGGTTTTTATTGAAAATTAAAACTTTTGTTGCTGGATTAGTAGAAGGTGTTACAAGTATTTTTAAAATGAAAAATAAATGGGCATTTATCTTTCACACCCTATTTATTTGGATAATGTATGTGGCTATGTTTTGGGCAACAATCCCTGCAATTGAAGGTTTAAATGTTCCTTTTGGTGGGATTTTAATTGGCTTTATCGCTGGTGGTTTTTCTATTGCTGCAACCAATGGTGGAATTGGCTTGTACCCAATTGCAGTTGCTGGAGCTTTGGCGTTGTTTGATATTTCTACAGAAACTGCAACGGCTTTTGGGTGGATTATGTGGACTGCACAAACTGCTATGATTATTGTTTTTGGCGGTTTGGCTTTTTTGTTTTTACCAATCCATAATAAGAACAAGTAATTATAAATGGCTAACTGCTGTTGTAAAATTTTATTAAGAAAAGTACTTTCTTACTCACCACATAAAGAATTCAAAAAGTGCTCTTATACTGATAACAAAAATATTTGTTGACTAAAAATAAAATTAACTCTATAAGAAATCTTTTTAAAAAAACCTCAATATTACTTTGTAACTTTGATCCTTTCAATCATTGAAATTAAAACAAATGGCCAAAACCAAAACAACTTTTTTCTGTCAAAATTGTGGGACCCAACATGCAAAATGGGTCGGGCAATGTGGTGCTTGTAAAGAATGGAATACCATTGTAGAAGAGGTTATTCAAAAAGAAGAAAAACGTGTTTGGAAACAAGCTTCAACGGCAAAACAAGTAACAAATAAGCCTTTAAAGATTTCGGAGATTCAATTAAACCCCGAAGAAAGAGTGGTTACTAATAACAACGAATTAGACACTGTTTTAGGGGGTGGCTTGGTCAAAGGTTCGGTAACACTTTTGGGTGGAGAACCTGGTATTGGAAAATCGACGTTATTATTACAAGTTGCTTTAAACATCCGTCAGAAAGTGTTATATGTTTCTGGTGAAGAGAGTCAATCTCAAATAAAAATGAGAGCAGAAAGGCTGGAAGCGAACAATTCTAATTGTTTAATTCTTACGGAAACCAATACCCAACAAATCTTCAAAAATATTGAAGAAACCGAGCCTGAAGTTTTAGTCATAGATTCTATACAAACTTTACATACAAGCTCAATAGAAGCTTCTCCTGGAAGTATTTCTCAGATTAGGGAAACTGCTGCCGAACTCATAAAATATGCCAAAGAAACTGCAACTCCCGTGTTATTAATTGGGCATATTAACAAAGATGGAAACATTGCGGGTCCAAAAATTTTAGAACACATGGTAGATGTCGTTTTACAGTTTGAAGGCGACAGAAATCATACCTATAGAATTTTACGATCACAAAAAAATAGGTTTGGTTCTACTTCCGAATTAGGAATTTATGAAATGCTTTCAACTGGTTTAAGAGAAATTTCAAATCCGTCAGAAATTTTAATTTCAAAAAAAGATGCCGATTTAAGTGGAACTGCAATCGCCTCCACTTTAGAAGGAATTAGACCTTTGATGATCGAAATTCAAGCCTTGGTTTCAACTGCTGTTTATGGAACACCTCAACGTTCTACAACCGGTTATAATTTAAAGAGATTGAACATGATTTTAGCAGTGCTAGAAAAAAGAGCAGGGTTTAAATTAGGTGCCAAAGATGTCTTTTTAAACATTACTGGAGGAATCAATGTAGATGATCCTGCCATTGATTTAGCCGTGGTTGCTGCTATTTTATCTTCCAACCAAGACGTGGCTATTAACCCAAACGTTTGTTTTGCTGCTGAAGTTGGTTTGGCAGGAGAAATTAGACCTGTTTCTAAGATAGACCAACGAATTTTAGAAGCAGAAAAATTAGGGTATAAAACTTTTGTCGCTTCAAAATACAATAAAATTACAAACAAAAACCACGGAATTAGATTGGTTTTAGTTGGTAAAATCGAAGAGGCTTTTGCGACTTTATTTGCTTAAATTGTTGCCACGAATTACTGTTTTTTAACCTCATAAAAACAAAAACCACATTATTTACCGCTCCTTTTTTCCTTTTATTCTATTTAAAAGACACTTGTCTATTTGGATTAGGATAATGTAAGTATTTACTCTTTATTTAGACTCTTAGTATGTTCTAAATAAATACTTATGAGAAAAAAAATACTCCTTCCCTTCCTTGCTCTTTTAATTATTAGCATTTTTTACGTCAAAAAACAAACTGCTGAAAATGATTCATTTATTACTTTCTCAAAAAACAAAATAATACTTAAAGAGAAGCCTAAAAATGCAAGAGCCTTGTTTGCTATTGAAAGAGAGAAATACGAATTAGAAATGCAGCGAAACCCAACAACAGGGAATATTCCTCAAGGAGAAAAAAGGAAGGAATTGGATGTATCATTAGGTCTTATGCAACAAAAAAGATTCCTTAAAACTACTTCTAACACATATACCTTTAGAGGGCCTTCAAATTTTGGAGGAAGAACAAGAGCTTTTGGCGTTGATCTTTCTGATGCAACTGGTAAAACCTTACTTTCTGGAGGCGTTAGTAGTGGTTTATTTAGAACTACAGATGGTGGAGCAAGCTGGACAAAAGTAACACCTCAAGGTGAAATTCATAATGTGACCGCTTTGGCGCAAGACCCAAGACTAGGTTTTCAAAATATTTGGTATTACGGAACTGGAGAGTTACTTGGGAATAGTGCTTCCTCAGATTCTCCTTATCGTGGACAAGGTATCTATAAATCTATTGATAGTGGACAAAATTGGACAAAAATAGCAGCTACAGACTCGGATTTTGAAATTTTTGATAGTTATTTTGATTATACAAATACGCTAAAAGTTCATCCAATGACTGGAGAGCTTTTCCTTGCAACTGTTAGTCGCATATATAGATATAATGGCACCAACTTATTTATAGAATTAGAATTACCAGGTAATTCAATTGGCTTAACAGATGTTGTTATTACAGCAAATGGAAAAGTATATGCTAGTTTTGAAGGAGGTACTTCTTTAGAAGGTGTTTGGGAGTTACCATCAGGAAACAGTTCATGGACTCAGATTGCAAAAAATGGAACACCAACAGATTGGTCTGCTTCAGGACGAATTGTTTTAGCAGCAGCTCCTTCAAATAATAATATGATCTATGCGCTTTATGTTAACGGTAATGATGGAGGTATTGAAGGTGATTTATGGCAATATAACGCTACAACAACTACTTGGACCAATTATTCTTCAAAATTACCCGACGAACCTGGTGGTGATTTAAAAGGAAATGATCCTTTTGCAGTTCAAGGTGGTTATGACCTTGTAGTTTCCGTAAAACCAAATGATGAAAATTTTGTTGTAATTGGTGGTACGAATGCATATAAAATTGAGGATATAACGACAGATGCTACCTTTACAAGAATTGGAGGTTATGTTAGTAATACAAGTTATGGTCTTTATCAAGGGCATCATCCAGACATTCATGCTTTAGTGTTTGACCCTAATAATAACAATATTCTTTATAGTGGTACTGATGGAGGAATTCATAAGACAACAAACATTACAGCGGCAAGTATCTTCTGGGAAAGTTTAAACAATAATTACATTAGCTACCAGTATTACCATGTTGCTTTAGATCCTTTAACAGGGAGTAATATTATTATTGGGGGCGCGCAAGACAATGGAACAACTATTGGTGGAGCTACCGATGATGGTTTTGACGATAATACCACAATGCTTTCTATTGCTGGAGGTGATGGCGTTACTGTTGGGATTGCAAGGAGAGATACCAATACCAATTTACAACTGTTTTTCGGTGTGCAAAAAGGAGATATATTCACAACGTATCCTAGTAGTTTCAATAGAAGAGAAATAACACCAACAAATGCTACTAGTGGGTTTGTTACTTACTTTTATTTAGATCCTGACAATACTAATAATTTATATTATGCAGGTAACACTTCTTTGTACAAAACAAATGATGCAGCTGCAGTCACTTCAGCTACTTGGGTAAATGCTGGTGAATTAACTACAAATGAAAATTTAAGAACTTTTGCAACTACCAGAGGAACCTATAATGCGCTTACCAGTTTTTTATTAATTGGCGGGGATAGCGGGGGTATTTTTAAAGTCAATGATCCTGAAAATACAGCAGACATCAGTACAGCAATAAACATTACTCCTCCAGGAGCAAATAAAGATCCAGGAAGTATTGTTAGTGACATCGCTATTCACCCAACAAATCCTGATATTGTTTTAGCTGTGTATGCAAATTATGGAATTAATAATATTTTTTTAAGCACCAATGCAACATCAGTAGCACCTACTTGGACTTTAGTTGAAAGAAACTTATCTGCCCATTCTATTCGTTCTGCAGCAATTACCCAAGTGGGTACTGAAATCATCTATTTTGTTGGTACTGCAAGAGGCTTGTATAGTTCAACAGATCCCACAACTAAAGATTGGGAAATAGAAGGAATGAATAGCATTGGACTTGCTTTAATTAGTGGGTTGGTATATAGGCCTTCAGATAACAAGTTATTAATAGGCACCCATGGTAACGGAATGTTTGAAACTACAGTAGAGGGAAATACGCTTTCTACGAAAAAATATAATAAAAGTGAAATTAAAATCTCTTTTTACCCAAACCCTGCTCAGAAAGAATTAACCATTCAAAGTAATACGTTCGATTTAAGTAAGAATGTCGTTTATAGGATTTCTGATATTAACGGGAAAACCGTTAAAAAAGGAATTGTAAACAGTAAAAAAATTAATATTGAAAACTTAAACCATGGCGTTTATCTTGTTAATTTAAATATCGAAGGGGAAAAACAAAATTTTAAGTTCATCAAAAATTAATTAAAAGTTATGTCTAAAATTAATTTTTTAAGCTTTTTTTCTTTCATGTTATTTTTAGGGTGTGCAAACACTTATAAATTAGAAAAAACCTCTGATTTTACCTTTTCAGAATCCTATTACAGCTCCTGGTCTTCTGGAGTTAGTGGAGGGAAATCTGGGTTCAATATTTTTTTAATAATAACAAAAAACAGCAAGTTTAATGATGACAAGAATAAACTTGAAGGCATCTATTTCAAAAGTAAATATGTAAAACTTAAATACCAAGGACTCAATAAATATCAAGCATTTATAAAAGAAAATAATAATTCTGACACATTAAGATTTGGGGATTACCCGAAAAATAAAACGGCAACAACTAAACAAGAAAAAATACCTTTTATTTTAAAAAATAATGAAGCAGTAATTCGTTATTCAATTAATGAAAAACAACATTATATTAAAACAATACTGACTAAAAAGAAAACAATAGATTTTCCAATGTAGGCATTAAAAACAT
>Ga0115569_10000122_pt1 | contig 61182 bp, 51 predicted proteins | sample COGITO_mtgs_1205_2_FD_87295 | JGI IMG/M metagenome (GOLD analysis project Ga0115569, IMG submission 87295) | Pelagic marine microbial communities from North Sea - COGITO_mtgs_120503 | ecosystem: Environmental > Aquatic > Marine > Epipelagic | place: Germany:Helgoland, sampling site Kabeltonne... | reverse complement strand
GGCGCTTGTCCAGGTCGCGCCCGGCATGGATGGCATCGACCATTCCCTTCGGTCGCGGGCATACTTCACTGAAAAGTGGACGGGTGATAGCTTCATGGCTTTAGGCGAACGTGACGCTGTGTTCGGAGCTGCCGCGATGGAAGAACTCCTCTCTGTGATTAGAGGCTGCCCGCCCATGCTCGTGGTGCCCGAAGCAGGCCTTTTCGTCCAGGAATACGGAGAGCCGATTGCGATCGCCGCACTCGAGCATTTCGGAATCGCTTAGAGCGAACACGCGCTTCGCCTAGCATTTTAATCGGGTACGCCCCCGAAGCCACCTACTCAGCAGAGGAACCGATGATCTATCTCAAGCAAAGCTTCAACCTTGAACCCGCGGCTCCGTCGACACGTGACCAATTCATCGAGGCCATGAACGAGCACGTTCTTCCGGCGAACGGCCGGCTTGGGGCACGGCTCGTCGCGGCTTGGTTTGCTCACGAAGAGTGGTTTACCCAGGTGATCCATGTGACGGAGTTCGACGATCTGGCGGCCCTAGGGGTATATCGCGATGCCGCGGCGGAAGATACCCAAGCGAGCGAAGGAGCAGCGACGCTCGCGGGACTCGCTCCCGGTCAACATCTTGAGATCATTGAACCCCTCGGCCCCGTGCCCGTCGAGACGCTCCACACCGCGATCAAAGGCTCCGCGGACAAGCCGGCAGGGACGTATCAGTTTGCGATCCTCGAGGTGGCGCCCGGGCGCATGGCGGACTTCAAGAAGTTGCTGGGCGGCGCCGCAGCGCAGCTTCCGATTATCGCGGCATGGAACGATGTCACGGGTAACCCGAATCGCGTGATCGACCTGTGGAAGGGCGACACGGGCCGGCATGGCTACTCGCCTAACGATCCGGGGCAGGAGGCCTTCTTCGGCCCGCTCCGTCAGATCGCACCCCGCGAAAAGATGATGCGGCTCCATGTCATGCCCTATTCGCCGCTTCGCTGAGAGGGATTCGTTATGAGTGCATTCGCAATTTGGGGCGCAGCCACATTTTTCTATCTGGGCTTTCGTGCCTGGTACGACAACTGGCGTGGGCCTATTCGCCCTGAGGAGATCGATCACTACCTCGCCCTTGGCGACCAGACCTCTATGGACGAAGTAAACGATATGACTTTGATTCGTCGCTTCCTCGAAGAGGACGACGGCAAAGAATTTGTCATGCTGAATTTGGTCAAGCTGCACCCCAAACCCGTTCCTCATCCAAAGACCGGTGAACTAACGCGCGCGCCGCAGCTTCTGCGCGGCTACATCGGCGACTTCATGCCAACTCTGCTTCGACATGGCGGCCTGCCTCTCCTGCAGGCACGCAAGGTCGGGCCTTATGTCGATGCTTGGGGGACGGAAGCCGATCCGAATTGGACAATCGTCGGATATATGCGGTATCGCAGCCGACGAGACATGATTCAACTAGCAACCGATCCCCGCTTCCTGAACGGGCACGGTCTGAAGATTGCCGCCATTGCGACAACATTCTCTTTCCCGACGCAATACGGCTCGGGTGCGTTCATGGGTCCGCGCGTAACGGTCGCTCTCGTCCTCGCGCTCGGCGCGGCTCTTTTACAGATCGCGATCACCTAAGAGCGACGGGTCCGAGAGTTTAATGGCGTGGGGCGTCCGCTTAGGCTCAGTCGCCTGAGTCCTCTCGGTAGCCCGGGGCCTAACGTGGCGCGCAAATCGGTCACGCCCACATGTCCACACGCAAAAGGCCGCCGAGGAGCAATGCTCTCTCGGCGGCCTTTTGCTGAATCCAGCACGCCCGCAGAACGGACGAACTTTTTATGCTGAAGCTATTCCGCGGCCTCTTCGGCAGGCGCTTCTTCTGCGGCAGCCTGTCCGGGGGGCGTACCTAATCCCTGGTTGCCCTTCTTGATCGCCGTTCGGATTTTCACGAGGCCATTGTTGTGGCCGGGGACGGCGCCGCGAACGAGAATGACGTTGCGCTCTACATCAACGCGAATCACCTCGAGGTTCTGCGTCGTCGTGCGCGCGTTGCCGGCTCGACCGGCCATCTTCATACCCTTGATGACCTTGCCCGGATCCGCGCCGGCACCGATCGAGCCACCGTGTCGGAAGGCCTCGTGGGTACCATGGGTGCGCTTCTTGATCGCGAAATTGTGGCGCTTCACAACGCCCGTCATACCGGTGCCCTTGCTCGTGCCGGTCGCGTCAACGAACTGCCCTTCGCCGAAGATTGCGACAGTGATCTCCATGCCGGGCTCAAGTGCGGCGGCCTCTTCTTCGGTTAGGCGGCTCTCGGAGAGGTAACGCTTCGGAGCGGGGACGCCGTTCTTCTCGAAGTGAGTCTTCTCAGCCTTGGAGAAGAGGCTCTCGCGGCGCTCACCAACGGCGAGCTGCACTGCGACATAACCATCTTTGTCGACGGTCTTCTTTTGGACAACGACGTTCGGGCTGGCTTCGAGGGCGGTGACGCCGATCGCTTCGCCGGAGTTGGTGAAGATCTGGGTCATTCCGAGCTTCTTGCACAGCAGTTCGATGGACATAATTGTGGTTCTCCTCGTCCGGATTGGAGCGCGGCTATTCGGCGCGCTCGTCGCGGGCGATGCTTTCCGGGTCGACTCCCCGCGCAACACAGCGCGGGTCCTCTTGCAGGAAGGGATGCGCGAAAGACTTCGCGCGGCATCATTTTTTGTCTCTAGTTTTTGCTTGCGATTCTTGGGGGCCTCGGGCTTTCGCCAGCCGCCGCAAGGACGCGGCACGCTAGCACGACGTTTAGGATTCAGCGAACCCGAACAAACTGCGACAATTATAGATATATATTGTTTCATATTAGTCGAACGATCCCCGCAGCCCCGAGCGGCAACAAAGAGAAACTAAAGAGCGGTTGCATAGTTCCCCTGCGCGAGGTCAAACTCCGCCTCCATTACACTTGCTGCCCGCCACTGCTCGGCCTTCATTCGGAACCCCTTGCCCACCTCCTCAGATCACATCGATGCCAGCGAGTCCCGCCACAGCGCTACGGCGCTTCGGCCCGTGCTCGTCTTGGCCTTGGACGGCGCGACATTCGACGTGATCGAGCCCATGGTCGCTGCTGGGGAACTTCCAAACCTCGCCGCTTGGATAGAGGAAGGCCAAGCCGCCCCGCTACCGAGCACGACCCCGCCTGTCACCTTCCCTGCTTGGTCGGCTTTCATGACCGGGCTCGAACCCGCGGATCACGGGATATTCGATTTCACCCAGAAGCACGCCTCCGATTACCGACTGAAATTCGTGAACTCGACGGACCGCCGAGCGGCCTCGATCTTCAAGCGAACGAGCGAGGCTGGGGGCCGGGTTCTCGTGTTGGGCATGCCCGCGACCCACCCGCCTGAACCCGTGAACGGCCTGCTCGTTTGCGGATTTGACGCGCCGGTCTCGACGGGAACCGACGAACGGAGCGCGAGTGATCCGCAGCTTTACCGCGCCATCGCAGACAAGGTCGGTCCCTGGATGCGGCCCGAATTGAACGAGTCCGCCCAGGCCGATGACTTCCATGAACGCGCGGTCTCGACCCTGCTTACGCGAGTCGACCGCAAGCGCGACTTCGCCCTCGAAGCCATGGAGCAGATGAAGGCGCGCAACGGCGCGATGCCCGCTCTAACCATGATTGTCTTCTCCGAAAGTGACACCGCGGGGCATCACTACTTTCGCGATCACGTTCGCACATCTCCTCGAAACGACCCTCAAGCCAGCGAGGCGCGCAAAAACGCACTTTCAGAGGTATACCGCCGACTCGACGACGCTTGCGGCGCACTCCGCTCCGCCGCGGGTCCGGGGGTCGCATGCGTCGTAGTTTCAGATCACGGCATGGGGACAGCCTCGGACAAGATCGTCCACCTCAACCGATTTTTGGCAGAACGTGGGTGGCTCGTGCGTCGAGACGGACTCGGGCGCTATGTCGACCGCATCGCTCGCGGGCTTCGCGATCTCGCCCTCGCCTGGCTGCCCGCCGGCTTCGCCCAAGCGATTTTTCGAAGGGCTCGTGCCGCCGCCGCTGAAATCGAAAGCCGCGCCCGCTTTGGTGGACTTGATTGGTCCCGCACCCTCGCCTTCTCCGAAGAAGCCAACACGAACCCGGGTATCTGGATCAATCTCGCCGGCCGGGAGCGTCATGGTTGTGTAGAGCCAGAAGACTATGAAAAGGTGCGCGACAGCGTCATCGAGGCCTTGCTCGATTGGCAGCTGCCCTCCGGCGACCCGGTCGTGGCACGTGCACTTCGCCGCGAAGAAATTCATGACGGCCCCTTCACCGACCGTGCGCCAGACATCGTGATTGAACTCGCCCTGGACGATGGCCACGGACTCTCTCTGGTGCCCACGCCCTGGTCCGAAGGGGGCCGACAAGGCCGAGGAATTCCGAGCATCCGCGTGCTTCAAGCCGAGGACTACGCCGGCGGGCGCGGGCGCGGCATGAACGGAACCCATCGCTCGAATGGAATCTGGATTGCGCAGGGCGACGGTCTTTCCGATGTGCCTCCGGAGCGATTGTCACGGGTCGCCCCTTGGCTGGCCGAGGCGATGGGCCTAGCTTGGAATCAGGCAGGCGGAGTGGATGGACCCGAAGATGGGCCCGAACCCCTCGCCTACGACGACGAAGAGGAAGCCATGGTGGCGGAGCGACTACGGGCGCTGGGGTACCTCGAATGACGCGCAGCCCCGAACCTGTCTTCGCCGATAGCCTTGGCGATTCGATTCCTCGACTCTCGCTTGTATTTCCGGCTTTCAACGAAGCGGAGAATCTTCCTGTCCTGCTCGAGAGCGCGACCAAGATCGGCGATCAGCTCGGCGTCTCCTTCGAGATCGTGATCGTCGACGATGGCTCCGGAGACGACTCGGCGACGATCCTCGACCATTGGCGCGCCCAGGACCCACGTATTCGCAGCGTCCATCACGCGACCAACCGCGGCTACGGCGCGGCGCTTCGCGCGGGGCTGCGAGAAGCAAGCGGCGAACTCGTCTTCTTCAGCGATGCCGATCTTCAATTCGAATTGAGCGAGATCGCCGCCCTGCTCGCCCACGCCGACGACGTCGATATCGTGGCCGGCTACCGCGCCCCGCGCCGGGATCCCTGGCCGCGCCGCGCAATCGCGATTGCCTGGGGCGCTCTCGTCGGACTCGTCTTCGATCTTTCGATTCGAGACATCGACTGCGCCTTCAAGGTCTTCCGTCGCGAGGTCATCGACGCGATTCCGATCGAATCCGTCGGAGCTTTCATTAATACAGAGATCTTGGTGCGCGCCCGCGCGGGTGGTTTCTCGATTCGACAGATTCCGGTGACCCATCGCCCGCGGCGATCCGGCCGGCAGACCGGAGCTCGCCCCAAAGTCATTCTCCATGCCCTCTTCGAATTGGGGCTCCTCTTCCGCGAACTCAAGAGTCGAGACGGCGGACAGGAAGAACGCGCGGGCCAGCGCAACCCGCAGCCGATAGCCTCGATCGCAAACACAGCCCCCGACTTCGAGGTCCGCGACTTGAAGCGGAGCGCTCGGCGTTAGCGAGCGGGCCTGAATGCGACTGCTCCTCGTCGGCGCCTTCCCTTATCCCCACCACCAAGGCTCCCAAGTCTATTTCCAGGAGCAAGCGATCGCGCTTCGCGCAGCAGGGGCAGACGTAGAGCTCCTGACGTACGCGAGCCAAGGTGCGGTGGGGGAAGACCTGGATCGTTGGCGCGCCCTCGACGGCTTCCTGCATCACAAGGCCCCTGCCTGGACTGCGCCAAGTGGACTGCGCTCGGGACCGAGCCTTGGAAAACCTTTGGCGGATCTTGGACTCGCTTATGCGGTAAATGCTGCAATTGCGTCATCTATTGCATTAAACGCGTCATATGATTGCGTCATGACGCACAATATAGAGGCTTCCCTCGTTTCGGCTTTGTGCCGTATGACGCGCTCCTCAGCAGGACCTCCAGTTGTGTATTGCATTCACACTATGATGGAGAATGAGCTCTCATCTTATTCCAAATGGTTGAAAAAAAAGGGTATTACCACATTTCGTCCTTTTTCAGATCGCATGTCGAGTCGCGTAAAGCGGGTCGTTGATAATCTCGGCGGCCGACTCGACCGATTCGCAGCTCGGTCCTCTGATGGCTGGATCGCTTTGACGCAATCGTCTGAGCGCGTCATGAAGTCAGCGTCATTCTCTCCTGGAGAATTGATCGCCCCCCCGATCCCTGATCTGCGTCATCGCCTTTTCCCCATTGATGCCGAAGACACCTGCCTGCGTCACAAACTCGTTCCCGACAAATACATTCTCTACTCGGGAAACTTGGATGCCTACCAGGAGATCGACCAACTAAAGGCTGCAGCGCGGGCGCTCGAGCACGGGCGCACCGAACCGGTGCAGCTCCCAATCGTGATCGCCAGCCACGACCCTGACGTCCTCGCCCTAAAAAACCACGCCGCTGGGCTCGAAGTGAGGCACGTAGAAACCGACCATGAAATGCAGGGACTAATCTCGCTGGCGAGAGCGACGATTACCATGCGCCGGGCGGAAGGCGGCTTCCCTATCAAACTCGCGAATAGCCTCGCTTGGGGCACGGCCCCGATCGTGTTTCATGGACGCGAATGGGGCCTTAGCCATCACCAAGATGCGTGGGTCGCTGATCCGGAACGGCCTGAAGAGAGCCTGGCAGAAGCGATCACCTGCCTTTCACTGGACGCGAGTCTCGCTCGACAGCTCGGAATCGGGGCCCGACGGCGGTTCGAGAAAGCTCACGCGCCGCCGGTAGTAGCGGCACGGACGCTCGCACTGATCGAAGAGGTCCGGCTTCGATGGGCAGAGGGTTAGAAAACGATGCGGTGGGGGCAAACATCAATGTGAAGTACTCCACATAGGGGCCGATTCTCGATTTCACACGATCCGCACCCCGCATTTCGTGGGCTTGGCAGCCCGTCCGGCCTACACTGCGGCCCGCTCGGTCCCCCTCCTGAAGGGAAACCGGGCTTTCGGCGTTCCTCTTGAGCCCCCTGGGGGCCTAGTGCAGAGCCGATCCGTTCAACATTCATCCACGGCGGCCGCATGGGCGCTCGGAATCGAAGGAAATCGGCGAGCATGAGTGCCGAAGCGAAAACAGGATCGGGCCACTCCAAATCGGCTGAAGCGATTGAACCAAATTCGCCCAGCAAGCGAAGGCGGACGCCTAAGCGTGGCGACACTCCTTTCGATCGCTTCGTGCGCGAACAAGGCGTTCCACATTTGCGTCGCCTCACCGGGCTTCGCGGTGCAGCCAATCGTTTCGCTGCCAGCCACCTAATCCGCGCCGCGGAGGGTGCACCCGTCCTCTATATCACGCCCCACTCACGAGCGGCGGACGCGGCGATGATTGCGCTTCGCGGCCTCCTTGGAGAGAGAGAGGAAGAGTCACGAATCCGGGCGTATCCGCGCCACGACACCCTTCCCTTCGATCGCTTCTCGCCCCAACCCTTCCTTGTTAGTCAGCGGATGGAAGTGCTTCATCGCCTCGACCAAGCGGCCCTCGGCGATGCGGTCGATCCGCCCCCAATCGTTGTCGCTTCGCGATCTGCCCTCTCACTTCGTGTCCCTTCCCGCGCACTTCTCCGCGGCACCACCGAGCGAATCTCAGTCGGCCAGGAAATCGATCGCGACGTCTTGATCGCCCGCCTCGTCGGTCTCGGCTACCAACGCATGGCGCTTGTCGAAGAACCTGGGGAAGTTGCGGTACGCGGCGACATCCTCGACGTCTTCCCGCCACAGCTCACGAGCCCCATTCGGCTTGAGCTCTGGGGCGATGAAGTTGATTCGATTCGCACCTTCGATCCGGCCAGCCAGCGCTCCCAGAACAAATGCGCGAGCGCGCTCCTCCCCCCACCCCGCGAGCTGCTCTTCGATCGCGATCACATAGTTTCTCGCTCCGAGGCGATTCGCACCGCCGCACTCGACCAGAAAATCGCCGAGACCGAAGTCGATGAGTTGATCGATGGACTCCTGCGCAGCCACGTGCCACCAGGCGCAGAAGCCCTCGCCCCTCTAATCCAGCCTGATCTCGAAACCCTCTTCGACTATCTACCGGATAATGCGGTCGTGTTAGTCGAGGAGCCCGAGGAGGCTTTCGCCCGACACGAACAAATCCACGGTGAAATTCAGTCCAATTACGATGCCGCCTTGGGCGAACGGCTGACAGTACCGCTTGGAGATCTCGTCCTCGATCCCGAGGAAGTGACCGCGGCGCTTGAGACCGTCCAACCCACTTCCCTTGAGCGACTCGATATTCTCGATGCAGCAGGAGAGGAAGGACGCCACTGCGTCGGGACCGAGACTCAAGAAGAACTCCGTCGCGAACTCACGACAACACGCAGCCATGAGCGTGCCCTCTCCCCGTTAGTCGATCGCTGTAACGCCTGGCTAGAAGACAAGTGGCGTGTGGTCATCGCCTGCGCCTCGCTCTCATCTGCTGAACGACTAAAGACACTGCTAGAAGAATACGAACTCGAAGGCCAGGTTGTGACGGAGCCTCGACCGGTATGGCATTGGTCGCTCCCGGGCCGGCTCGAGCTGCGCGTGATCGAAATTTCCGAGGGCTTCATCTGGGAAGACCAGGCCCTCACTGTCATCACCGACGAAGAGATTTTCGGCGTGAGGCAGAAGCGGCGTACCCGAACCGGATGGCGTGAAGGCCAAGCTCTCGAAGGCATCGCTGCCCTCGCTCCCGGCGACTTCCTCGTTCATCACGACCACGGTATAGGCATCTACCGAGGCCTGATGGAACTCGCCGCCGGCGGCACGTCCAGCGAACTCCTCGCAATCGAATACCTCGGCGGCGACAAGCTCTTCCTTCCAGTCGACCGGCTATCCCGCGTACAGCGCTACGGCGCATCTGACGGTGTTAAGCCGCGTATCGACAAACTCGGCGGCGAGACCTGGGAGAAGGTCCGCGGAAAGGTTAAAGCCAGCCTGCGTAATATGGCTGGCGAATTGCTTTCGCTCCACGCGGCCCGTGAGCTTGCTCCTGGCTTTGCTTTCGCAGGGCGCGATAGCGCGCTTGAGGAGTTCGAAGCCTGCTTCGAATTCGAAGAGACTGCGGATCAGATGGCCGCAATCGACGATGTCATCGGCGACATGCAGCAAGCAAAGCCCATGGATCGCTTGGTTTGTGGCGACGTGGGATATGGAAAAACGGAAGTCGCCATTCGTGCGGCATTCCGCGCGGCACAGGATGGCAAACAAGTGGTCGTGCTCACGCCAACGACGGTATTATGCCAGCAGCATTTCGAGAATTTCCAGAAGCGCTACGAGGATCATCCGATCCGGGTCGACATGCTCTCACGGTTCTGCACGCCCAAGGAAGCCAAGGCAACCCTCGAAGGGCTCGCAGACGGCCAAGTTGATGTCGTCATCGCGACCCACCGTATCTTGGCAAAGAACGTTCAGTTCAAAGACCTAGGTCTTTTGGTCGTCGACGAAGAGCAGCGCTTCGGCGTCTCCCACAAGGAGCGCGTCAAGAAGCTCAAGAAGACCGTCGATGTACTCACGCTTACGGCCACACCGATCCCGCGAACCTTACAGATGGCGTTCACCGGCATCCGTGATCTCTCCGTCATCGAAACCCCGCCCGTCGATCGTCTCGCGATCCGGACCCAGGTCTGCAAATTCGACGAGGGGTTGATTCGCGAAGCGGTCCTGCGCGAGATCCGCCGTGGTGGCCAATGCTTCTTCCTACACAACCGGGTACAGACGATCGAAGCTATGCATGAGATGCTTTCGCGGGTCGTGCCCGAAGTCAGAATCATGATCGCGCACGGCCAGATGAAAGAGCGACAGCTCGAAGACCGTATCCATGCGTTTATGCGCAAGGAAGCCGACGTGTTGCTGTGCACCACGATCATCGAGAGCGGCATTGACATGCCGAGCGTGAATACGATTCTGATCAACCGCGCGGATGCTCTAGGCCTAGCCCAGCTTTATCAGATCCGAGGACGCGTCGGCCGGAGCAAGCGCCGCGCGTACGCCTACCTCATGGTCCCGACGCAAGTCGGCTCGCTTTCCGGGGACGCACAAAAGCGCCTGGAGGCCATCCAAGATCTCAGTGAACTCGGTGCGGGTTTCCGGCTTGCAAACCTTGATCTTGAAATTCGTGGCGCAGGTGATCTCCTGGGATCCGAGCAATCGGGCAACCTGCGCTCCGTCGGCTACGAGACCTATATGGAAATGCTCGAAGAGACCGTCGACGAGCTCCGTGGCACGGCCCATGAAGAGTGGCTCGACCCCGAGATCAAACTCCCTGTCGTGGGCCGCTTGCCCGAGAACTATGTCGGCGACGTAAGTCAACGGCTCGTTCTTTATAAGCGCCTATCGAGCGCCAGGGACGAAAATGAAGTCGCACTCATCCGGGACGAGTTGCTCGACCGATTTGGGCGCTTGCCTGCAGAAGCGGAGAACTTGCTCGAAGTGATTCGGATCAAGATTCTTGCTCGAAGGCTCGGCGTTATGCGAATCGAAACCCAGCGCGGCGAGCTCGTCTTGCAAATCGCCTCACAAAGCAAGATCGATCCCGATCGCCTTATCCAACTCTTGACCCACGCCCGCTCGGGTCTGCGAGTCACTCCTGACCAAAAGCTGATCGCAAAGGCGCCGGGGCCCGAAGGGGGGCCACCGGCGCTATTCGAGGCGACGCGTACTCTCCTCGGCCAACTCTCGGCTAACTAAAGCCTAACGTCTCGGCGGGCGACGCCTGCGCGAGAATATCTCTGAAGGTCAGGGGAATCGAAGTTGATGAGCACATGTCCACGCAGGCCTATTGCACTAGCGCCTAGTGCTCACGCATCGGATAGCCCCCTGCATAGGCTCAGTCGTTGTTCTTCACAGAAAACTAACATCTGACGCGATTAGCCCTGTAGTCGGTCGCAACGTTCCCGCTCGGGTCATCCGGCTCGATGAGCGCCCTTCCCTAACCTTTGCCCCATATCGGAACAGAGTCGAAGTGCCCTCCCCCCACCGCTGGACCAAATTCTCAAACGAGAGATTCTAGGAGCGCTCAACTCGCGGCGATCGCGGGGTGCATCCGCGCGAGAGTTTCGGCCAGGGCATCCCGTGCCGCGCGATTTGAGTCTTCGAGCCACCACAGAATCGTGCCGACCTCCATCGCCGAGTAGGCACGCGCCGCCAGTTCGACATCCAGCGACGCATCGAGTCGACCCACGGATTTCAATCGGTCGAGCGCCTCGGCGGTCGGTCGGCTCGACTCCGTGACAACAGGACCATGCGCCGCTGCGCCTGCACGCTCGCGACCAAATGTCACGCGATACGCCTCGGCGTGATCCGACGCGAAATCAATTGCGGCCCCAACAGAGGCTCGGACCTGGTCAACTGGGCGGACACCGGCGCCACGCAGTGCCTCGACTCGAGCCGCCCGTAGTCCCGAGACCGTCCGGATCTGGATTTCGCGGAGGAGGGCGTGCTTGTCGGGGAAGTGGGTGTAGAAGGTTCCGATCCCGAGACCGGCCCGCCGTGCGATGGCATTGCTGTTTACGCGCTCGGTTCCTCGGCGTGCGAAGAGATTGAGCGCTGCGGAAAGCAGTCGGTCTCTAGCGTTTTCGATTGGCGGTCGTGGCATCCAGAAAATCTATCTGATTTATATATCGATTTCATTTCTTCAATAACAATTCGAGTTGGAACTAGAAACTCATCCCGCTATCTATTTCGATAGATATATCATTTAAACCTCGTAAACCTGACACGACTTAGGTGGAAAAATTGCATGAAAATGCAAAGATTCTGCTGGTGATCTACCGATCAGCTCAGAAGGGAATTTTCGATTCGACTGAAAGCCGGCCGAGAGAGCTCAGCCGGACAAGCCCCACTTCAACAACACCGCGGAGGCTCGTAAAGCGATTTGGCTGGCACGATCGGAATCATTCAGGCCCGCATGAGCTCAAAACGGCTCCCGGGCAAGATCCTCTGCCCACTCGGTGGGCAGGCGGCGCTCAACGTCCTTGCGAACCGACTCTCAAAGGCTCGGGTCGACGAATGGTGGCTCGCCACCACAGGAGAGCCGGAGGACGACGTCACCGAGGCATGGGGTTTCGAACTCGGGCTCCGCGTCTTCCGTGGACACGCGACGGACGTTTTATCCCGCTTCACGACAATTGCAGCTGAAACCGGCGCGGACTGGCTCGTCCGAGTGAAAGCCGACAATCCTTTCCTTGACGAACGCTGTGTCGATCTCTTGGTTGACGCGCGGGACTCGAGTGAATGCTCCAAGCAATCTGACCTGCTGCTGCTTCATGGCGGGCTCTTGGTCGAAGACGAAGACGGGCATAAACCGGCTCCTCGGCTGCCCGTCGGTTATGGCGTCGAGCTCCTCCGCAGCGATGCGCTGGCGGTCGCCGCCAGGGAGATTCCCGAAAACGAGCCGCACCACAGAGTGCACGTGACTTCCTGGCTCGCCGCCAACGCAAAGAATCACGCCGTCCCAACGCCGCTCGACTGGCCGGACCGGCCTGACTGGCGATGGACGATCGACACCTATGAAGACCTCGCCATGGCACGAAGTGCCTTCCGCCTCTTTGGCGAGGACGCCCTGACGATTGACTACCCGAGCATGGTCGAACGGCTCGACGCCCATCCCGAAATCATCGGCATGAACCAGCACGTCGAGCGGAAGAAATTGTAGGAGGGATGAACCCTACGCACGGGTCTCTTGCAATGCCGAACAACCCATCGGCAAACTTCTCCGCATGGTCTCGTCGAAAGAGAGCTGGCGCGTCATCACAAAATTGGCGCCCGACGTTTATCATAGAGGGGGCCGGCTGCCTCGAACGCGTCTCCACCAGCCTCTCCGACAGCCGCATGTCTCTAGACCACGACGCGCTACCGGTCCTTCTTATAGAGGGCGTCGCGTATCTCGAGCCCAATACGCTCCCAGCTATCTCTCGGAGCGCGCGGAGCCCCTTCACACAATCGGCCGCATCGCCCGCCAGCTTCGGGTGAAGGCGCGGGCGCACTTCCTGCCGTTGGCATGGGAGTTTCTGCCCGGGGCGGATCCAATGGGTCGGCTGCGAGCGCGACGATCAATTGGGAGAGCTCCTCATTGATTGGGCCGACGAAAGTGTCGACGTCTCAGCAGAGGCACAGCTCGTCGACGCGCTCCCGACCCTCGATGCCACGGCGATTGACGCCTGAAAATGGCAACCCGCAACGAATTCTTCTCAAATGGAATCGAAGGTGAACCAGACGATCGCGGGCAGCGTCGCTACCATCTACCGCTAGCGCGGTCCCAGGGGCCGTACCTCGGAGGCTCGACCTTGTTCCCGCATTTATTTGGCTCTCGATTCGCCCCGCAGCTCACGGCGACAATGCTCGCGGTAGGCCTTTCTTTGGCTCCCGCAGCCCCGGTCTCAGCCGCAGAAAAGCTCGTCGAAGGCATCGCAGCGCAGGTCGGCGCCGAAATCGTCCTCGCTTCCGAGGTCTTCGAGATGTCCGGCCCAATCGAAAAACGCATGCGCGCTGCCGGAGCACCGGAGCAGGAGATCCTGACGCTCCGACGCGATGCACTCGAGCGGCTCATAGAAACGAAACTCCTCTCCAATGTCGTCGACCGACTTGAACTTAATGCCGACAGAGAGGAAATCGATGCGGCCGTCGAAGCAATCGCCACCGAGAACGGCCTAACGATCGAGCAGCTCCTAAAGAGCGTTACCTCTCATGGTCTGACTCTCGAAGAATACCGCGGCAAAATCAGAGGCGAAATCGAACGTGGCAAAGTGCTCAACGCTATGGTGCGTTCCCGAGTACAAGTGGAAGCAGAAGACGTCGAGGCGCTCTTTCAGGATCGATTCGGCAACCAGCCCGAGGGCGGTGAAGAAGTCTACATACGCCATTTGGTTGTCGTTCCTGAGGGTCGGTCCGCCACCACCTCAGGTCAGGCGTGTCAGATCGTCTCGGAGGCCCGCGCAGAAATCACCAGTGGCACCAGTGAATTTGCAGCCCTCGCTCAACGTTATTCAGATATGAACGCAGACCGCGGTGGCGATCTCGGCTGGATCCACCGCAAGGATCTCGCGGAATGGATGTCCAATGCCGTGGATGCAATGAAACCCGGCGAACTCTCCCGAGTGATCGAGATGCCCTTCGGCTGCAACTTGCTTCAACTCGTCGACCGAAGAGAATTTGAACCCGTCACGTTCGAGCAAGCTGCTCCCCAACTCCAAAACTTCATCTTCAACCAAAAGACCGAAATAGAATATTCGAACTGGCTCGATGTACTTCGCTCGCAGACCTACATCGACCGCAAGGGCGCCTTCGGTGGCTAGTGCGCCTTTTTGAGTAGTTCCGTCCATACGAAATCCTCGCAGGCATCCCTCGTGCGCGATGCACCAGCAGTTGCCGCTGGTTGGGCCGGGGAGGGCGATCGGCTCGCGAGAGATTTCGAGACCATCGCCGCGCTCGCCAAGAAGGGTGATCCTCAAGAGATCACGATCCTCGGAGCGCGCACGCATAACCTTCAGAACATAGACTTGCGTATTCCCCGCGACCGTTTCGTAGTCGTGACCGGACCGTCTGGCTCCGGCAAATCCAGCCTTGCCTTCGACACTCTCTATGCGGAAGGTCAGCGACGTTATGTCGAGAGCCTCTCTGCCTATGCGCGCCAGTTCTTAGAGCAACTAAGCCGACCCGACGTCGACGAAATCGAGGGCCTCTCTCCCGCGGTCGCCATCGAGCAGAAGAGCGTCGGACGTAGCCCCCGCAGCACCGTCGGCACGATCACCGAAATCGCCGACCACCTTCGCTTGCTCTACGCGCGAGCCGGCACCGCTTACTGTTGGAAATGCGATACACCCATTTCAAGTCAAGACCTCGACGAGATGGTCGACCGCGTGATGGCCCTTCCGTCAGGAACAAAAATTCAGGTGCTCGCCCCCGTTGTCCGTGGGCGAAAGGGCCAGTACAAAAAAGAGCTCGAACAGTTTCGACGAGATGGCTTCGTGCGCGCACGCATCGACGGCGAAATTCGCGATCTGGCGCTCGACCTCGAACTCGCGAAGGGCGCCCGACATGACATCGAGATCGCGATTGATCGCCTCGTTATCAAAGACAGCGTAAGGAAACGGCTCACCGAATCCTTGTCCACCGCGCTTCGCCTCGCAGACGATCTCGCTCTGATCGATGTGGTTGGGGAGGAGCCTCAGTGGCTCTCGCGCTCGGGCGCATGCCCGACCTGCGACAACTCATTCCCAGAAATTTCTCCTCGGCTCTTCTCCTTCAACAATCCCTTCGGCGCGTGCAAGAGATGCAGCGGCCTTGGAGAGACCGCTTTCTTCGACGCCGCGCGTATCATCCCCGACGACTCCCTGTCTTTGGGGGAGGGGGCCATAAGCGCGTGGGATCTGGATGAAGCCCGAGGCTACTACCGGCGACTGCTCGAAACCCTTGCCGAAGACTTCAAGTTCTCACTCGATAAACCGTGGGCCAAGCTGACGAAGAAGGTTCGTAAGCTCATTCTCGAAGGAGATGCGAGCTATGAGCTTGAAATGGAAGTCCCCGTGGCCGGCCGGAGACGTGGGCGCCGCAAGAAGCGAACGGAATCGATTGTTCGGGCCTTCGATGGTGTGTTAGGCGACCTCGAACGCCGACTCGAGACCGCGAGCGGTTCCTCGGCTAAAGCACTCGGGAAGTTTCAGAGCCAGCAAACTTGTGAAATGTGCGAAGGTGACCGCCTGCGCATTGAGGCCCGATTCGTGCGAATCGGACAGCATTCACTTCCTGCGCTCGCCGCGCTTTCGATCGATGAAGTTAAAACTTTTTTCGAAGAGCTGAGACTCTCGCCTAATTTGATGCGAATCGCTGATCGAATACTTGGGGAGGTACGCGAGCGGCTGGGATTCCTCAATCAAGTCGGTCTTGGCTACCTCACCCTTGACCGCCGCGCGGCCACACTTTCAGGAGGCGAAGCACAGCGCATTCGGCTCGCGACTCAAATAGGCGCACAGCTAATCGGCGTGCTCTACATCTTGGACGAACCTTCGGTCGGTCTGCATCCCAGAGACAACGACCGGCTCCTGGAAAGCCTCGAGTCGCTCCGCGATCTCGGAAACACGTTGATCGTCGTAGAGCATGACGAAGCCACGATTCGCCGAGCAGATCACGTCATCGACATTGGTCCCGGGGCCGGGATACACGGTGGGCATATCGTTGCCCAAGGGACTCCGGAAGCGATCGCGGCAGCACCTCACTCCACAACGGGGGACTTCCTGTCAGGCCGTCGGCGTATCGAGATCCCGAAGCGTCGCGCCCTCGACCGCGAAAAGACGATGCGGATCGAAGGCTGCCGCGCGAACAACCTGAAGAATGTCGATCTCGAGATTCCGCTCGGGTGCTTGACCGTCGTCACAGGGGTTTCAGGTTCGGGAAAGTCCACTCTGATCAATGACACTTTGCATAGGGCGCTTGCAGCGGAGCTCTACCGCGCGCTCGCCGTCCCGGGAGAACACGACCGGATAATAGGCCTCGACCGCATCGATAAGGTCGTGGATGTGGACCAGCGGCCCATCGGGCGCAGCCCTCGCAGCAACCCGGCAACGTATAGCGGTGTGTTCTCGGGAATCCGCAATCTCTTCGCTGGCTTGCCCGAATCGCGCATCCGCGGTTGGCAGAGCGGTCGCTTCTCGTTCAACGTAAAGGGCGGCCGCTGCGAAGCCTGTGAGGGCGATGGCGCAATTCGCGTCGAGATGCAGTTTCTGCCCGACGTCTTTGTGACTTGCGAGGTTTGCAGCGGCCGGCGCTATGACCGCGATACATTGTCCGTGCGCTACCGCGGCAAGAGCATCGCAGACGTGCTTGAGATGTCAGCGCTAGAGGCGCTCGAACTCTTCGAAACGATACAGGTAGTTGCTCGACCGCTTAAAGCCTTAGTGGACGTCGGTCTCGGCTATCTTCACCTAGGCCAGAATGCGACAACTCTTTCCGGCGGCGAAGCTCAGCGAATGAAGCTCGCACGTGAGCTGGCCAAAAAGAGCACAGGCCAAACGCTTTACCTGCTCGACGAACCCACCACGGGCTTACACTTCGTCGACATCGAAATTCTTCTCGGCCTGCTTGGTCGGCTCGTCGATCGCGGTAACACTGTGGTCGTGATCGAACACAATCTCGACGTCATCCGTTATGCGGACCATATCATCGACCTCGGACCCGAAGGCGGCGCGGCCGGTGGCGAAATTGTCGCGACCGGTTCTCCCGAAGAAATTGCGCGATGCAATCGATCCCATACGGGTCGGGCAATCGCGGAGGCAATAGCATGATGCCGCCCCAGGGCGAAGATCCGAACCAACCCTATCCGGGGGTGGGCGCGGCTCTACTGCTTACGATTATGGCCGTCTTCGCGTCGGTGTTTACGGGTATTGCGTTCTTTGGTCTCGGCGCGCTTACTGCTTATGGCGTTGGGCGCGCGGTTGGGGTGGGCGCGGTCGCCACCATGGCTGCGCAAAGGGTCGGCGAGCCGCAAGCGGAGCGCTTGGGTCTTCGCAAACTCGAGACCGATGCGATCCCCGTGATTCTTTGCCTTGTGCCGGCGATGCTGTTGATGAGTGAAATCGACAACTACGCGTTCGACTACGCCGGAGACGAACCGAAGATCTTTCAGCAGTTCGAGACTGCCGCGCCGAGCGCTCCGGGCGCGGTACCACTGGCGGCCGACGCGTATGAGTTCGATGTCGAAGCGGATGCGGCGACCGAGGTCCTGCTTGGTCGCGAGGTCCTCGAAATCCCCGAGATCATCTACGACCAAGAGGGCGAGCGAATTGCTGTGCCTAACGTAACAACTGATGCGGAAAACGGGGTAAAACTACTCAACCCGGATGACCCAGCGTCGATGATTCAGGCCTTCATAGTCATGGTCGGCATCATTCCCATCGTCGATTGTTTCTTGATCTTCGGCGTAATCCAACAGGGCTTATTGCGCCGGATGGGATTCTGGCGCGGGATCTGCTTCGCCGCGCTTTTCTGGATGCTGTTGCGACCGGTCCCTTTGATGGGGGCAACACAGTTCCTTGTCGCAAGTATCGGAACACTCGGACTAGGCGTCCTGCTCGGGTTGGTGCGCGTCGCGACCCGCTCCGTGATCGCGCCCATGCTGCTCGCCGCAGGTTGGGCGGCCGTGCAGTTCATTGCCCTCGGGACACTTGAGTCTGCGCCGATGGACGGGCTTAACGTGCCAGGAACGCACCTTCCCCTGATAATCACCGCTGCCAGTCTCGCAATCGTTGCCTGGGCAGCTTTCGCTATCTATCAGGAGGCCGCGACGCGCTTCCTGACTGAGCCGGAGCACAAACCTGGCGCCGACGGCACCGGTTGGGGATTCGGCGGCTTCGGCGGAAATGAGCCCCGCGAAGATCACGACGGGGAAGACGGAGGCGGTTCGGTCTATCCCTTTCCGCCTGTGAAAAAGCCCAATCACGTCCGCGACGAGGAAGACGACGAGCGCTAGTCCGACACTTTGAGGATTGCGTCGCTCACGTCCTGGGCGATCGCCTCGATGCCTCGCGCGGCATCTATCCTTACGAGACCCGAAACCTGAAGATCCGCGAAGACCGCCGCAACCTTTTCCTGGAATTCGAGATTCTCGAACACCGGCTCACTCAGCCCGCCCCTCGCCTCGACTCGTGCGAGACCGTCGCGCGGCGAAACTTCGAAAAGCAGAACTAGATCCGGACGCTCGAACTCGGCCTCGCTATCCGCGAGGATCTTCTTCGGGTCTAGCCCGCGAGCGCCTTGATAGGCAACGGTCGAAATATACGAGCGATCTGACAGTACGGTTTGGCCCGCTTCTAGGGCGGGCTTAACAACGTTCTGCACATGCTCTCGACGATCCTTGAAAAACCATTCGAGTTCCGTCTCCGGAGATACGGCTTCGCCGCTCGCTGCCATCGCCCGAATTTTGCGTCCCCAGGGCCCATCCGTCGGCTCACGCGTCACAACAGGTTCAAGACCCTTTGTGCGCATCTCTTCAGCCGCCAGCGAGAGCTGTGTTGACTTCCCGCAGCCATCAAGCCCCTCGAATACTATCAGTGCCCCGCGCTTCACTGCCCCTCCGTGGACACGCATACACGCATCCGTCTCATAGAGTCCAACTTTAACGCCCTAACCACACTGAAGCCGCTTTCGTCGAACGCTAGCGCCGACAAAATCTTGGCACGCGTCTCGCAATACCTCTTCCTGTCGCCTCCGGGCGAGTCGCCGCAGGCTCCTTTAACGGGACCGGGAGCCCAGGCGATCGAGGGTGGAGGGTGGGAGCACAGGGTCGAGTCGGGAATTTCAATTACGGGGTGAACCCCCGCCTCGAGCTCCTACCCCCCGCTTCTCCACGACGAAAAAATTGCGGCACCGACACCTAAAGAGCGTCGGCCAAATACGGTGATGCACAAAAGAAAGGGGAGCGAAGCGACCCAATGGATCACCCGCTCCCCTACTTCAAATGGGAAAGGACAACACTCCTAACATTCAGCCACAGACCGAGATGCTGAGGAGTAGATTCGAACTCAGATCAAAGCAGAGAGGTAAGGCGTACTTTTCGTACGCCGCCGATCCCGAACGCCGAGATGAGCTCGAAGTTCCTCTCAGATTTTGCCTTGGAGGAGGAATGCGATTACGAGGCCGTAGATCGCGATCGACTCGATCAGAACCATGCCAAGGATGAAGTTGACGAACATGCCGCCTGCTGCGCCCGGGTTACGTGCGATACCAGCGGTCGTGTTACCGGCCGTGAGGCCCTGACCGATGCCACAGCCGAGACCGGCAAGGCCGACCGCAAGGCCAGCACCGAGACCAGGGCCGGTGCTGTCGATATGGCCGTCTGCAAAAGCAACCGCGGGAAGTGCAAAGAAGACGACGGCCCAAACGAGGGTATTGAGGATGCGACGCATGATGATGTTCCTTTTCTCTTTCGTTCCGAGACCCACGAGCGTTCGGGGTCTTTTCATTTCAATCCTGCCCGCCGGTCGCCCGCCGGGCCGACGAACGAGGCCTGTCCCCGTCCGCTCGAATTCTTTCGGAGACCTAGTCAGCCTCAATCAGCCTAAGGCCAACATCTCCGAAAACCCATCTACGCCTCTAGCGAGGCGCCTAACTAAAAACCGAACTTGTCTCGATCAGTGCGGCTCCTCTAGTGCCTGCCCGATGTAGATCATCGTCAACAATGCGAAGACGAAGGCCTGCAAGAAGCTCACGAGCAAGCCCAACCCCATAAAGATCGCGGGGACCGCAAACGGGACGAGGCCGAGGAACACGAGCACCACCGTATGATCGGCAAACATATTGGCGAGGAGACGAATGCCCAGAGTCACGATTCGCGCGACGTGCAGGATGAGCTCCAAGGGAAGGAACACGGGGGTCAGGGGGCGTATGTGATAGTGCTTGCCGCCGATTTCCACGTTGAAGAGAGCTGGTCCCATAAACTGGTAGATGTACTTCCAGCCGTGCGTTTTGATGCCGACGTAATTGTAAACGGCAAAGGAGATCACGCCCCACGCGTAGGTCGTGTTCGCGTCGCCAGTCGAACCGGGAATGCCGGGCACCAGGCTCATCACATTCGAGAGGAGAATAAAAAAGAAGAGGGTGCCGACAATCGGGAAGAACTTTCGCCAGTCGTCGCCGATCGTCGTCTGACCAAGGTCGCCAAGCGCCTCGATCACGACTTCGAATACGTTTCGGAGCGTCACGCCTTCGTCGGGCAACACGCCGCCGTGCTCGCCAGCAACAGCGCGCCGTACGGTGAGGCCTGCCAGCATAAGGACGACCGCGGCAAAAACGGCGGAGATGTACATCCACGGGATGCCGGTCAGGTGAGAGAGGTCTTCGAAGAAATTCATGGTCTGCTTTCTAATACCTTGGCTTACTGCTTATTGCTTAGTGGCGACGCGCTTGCTGGAATCGGCGGGGGTCTGTGACACGGCCGATGCCCATTGTTCGCGTTCAATTTCTTGTTCGGTCGCGGCCCGCTTGGCGGCCGCTTCGGAGATGAGATCGTCTCGCTCGGTCGTGATCAGCTTACCCGGGCGCCAGACGCTGTAATTTTCCCAGTATTCGACTTCGTCGTCCGTCTCATGCGCGTAGCGTCCATCGATAAAGCTCGGAAGCGTTGAGGGATCAACCACCTCGGGGCGGTTCATCCAAGCATCGAAAACCGTAGCGGGCATCACGATCGAAAGTCCGATCACGAGTGCCGCGGGGTTCGCGCCTGCTTCTATGGTCAAGAAGATCGCCGCCGCCAATGCGAGAAAGCGCATCGAGAAGACGCCGATCCAGATTTTTGTATTTTGCCCGATGCTCACGGCCAAGTCATTAGCTCCCTCTACCCGACCAGATTCGTCGGTTTGAAGAAGGGATTTCGCGCCTCGATGCATCGCGCCTAGATTGATTACTTCAAGGAACGCACCCGCTGCGAGACTGCCCGCAAAGTGCGGAGACACAAAGGCGAAGGATGCCAAGACTGCCCCAGCGGACAATCCTAGATTCAATCGTTCGACTCTGGCCAGCTCGAGCTTCACAGCTTCTCGCCTCGTCGTTCCCGTTTCGATCCCTGCTCTTATTGAGCGAGCTCGAGCCACTTTGACTCGATCTCAGTGCCGCTTGTCTGCCTTAAACGTGTTGCTGCACCTAACGTTTGTCTTTGTGATTTTTGTCATCTTCGTCGAAGATGCCTAAGACGCTCGAGAGGCCCGGCTCTTCGGCTGGCCCGGAATAATCCCCGGCAATACCCAATGCCAATTCGGTTTCGTTGTCCGACTCCGGGCTCGACGACGAAGCACTTAATGCGCTCTGTGCGGTCGTCCCGGCTGAAATATTTTCATTCGATCCGCCACCGAAGTTAAGCTCTTCACCGTGGAGTTCTTTCCCCAACCGCATGAGACGGACCACAAAGGCTGCAAATCCAAATACTGCACCGATCAATAACCCGATCGGTTCTGTTTCAAAATATTGGTCGACCCCGTAACCCAGCAGCGTTGCGACCAAGATCGCACCTACCGCCTCAGCAGCACCTTCGTAGGCACCACCACCGGATCGAGCCGTCATACGCACGAGGCGCTTTTTTCCTGGATATTCAGGGGGCTGACTCACGCTTGATCCCCTTCCAAACCCGACGATATTCGACTACACACGAAATGGTCGGGACCCCGCAAAACGGCGCGCAACATAGCTGTTTGAAGGGTCGTGCTCAACGCATCTGAGCGACGCGGGTCAGCGCCTTTCGTGCCGCTTCCAGCGTCTCAGCCAGAGCCCGGGGACCGTGTGCAAGGGACACAAACCCGGCCTCGTACGACGATGGTGCGAGATAGACGCCTTCGTCAAGCATGGCCCCAAAGAAGCACTTGAAGGCCGCCGCATCACTTTGCTGCGCCTGTGCGAAGTCGTTCACGGGCCCCTCGTGGAAGAAGAAGCCAAACATTCCGCCGACGTGGCGCGTCGAGAGCGGCACGCCCACCTCTTCGGCGATCTTCGAGAGTCCTGTAACGAGGGTTTCGCTGCTCCTGGCGAGCTTTTCGTAGACGCCGTCGGCTTCGAGAAGCTCGAGTGTGACGGTTCCCGCGGCGACGGCGAGGGGATTCCCAGAAAGCGTTCCCGCCTGGTAAACATCACCTTCCGGCGCGATGCGATCCATCAGGTCTCGGCGTCCACCGTACGCTGCCGCCGGAAGACCTCCGCCGACCACTTTTCCAAGGGTCGTGAGGTCTGGCTTGACCTTGTAAAGGCGCTGAGCGCCCCCGCGGGCGACTCGAAAACCGGTCATCACCTCATCGAAGATTAGAATCGCCCCGAATTCGTCGCAGAGATTACGTAGCCCCTTCAAAAAACCGGGAAGCGGGGGCACGCAGCCCATGTTGCCCGCGATCGGTTCGACGATGATCGCGGCGATGTCTTTGCCCCATCGCTCGAAGGCCTTACGCGTAGCGACCAGATCATTGAAGGGCGCAACGATCGTGAGATCCGTCATCGCCTTCGGCACCCCGGGCGATCCAGGAATTCCGAGTGTTGCTACGCCGCTTCCAGCGCCGACAAGCAAGCCGTCGGAATGGCCGTGGTAGCAGCCATCGAATTTGAGAATACGATTCCGACCTGTCACCCCGCGCGCGAGCCGGAGAGCGCTCATCGTCGCTTCAGTCCCAGAACTCACCATGCGAAGCTTCTGAACCGAGGGCAGCACTCGCCGGATTGACTCCGCCAGCACTGACTCTCGCTCGGTCGGCGCACCGAAGCTAGTTCCATGCTTCATCGCCTCGCGCACAGCGGCCAAGATTTTAGGGTGCGAGTGTCCGAGGATCATCGGTCCCCAAGAGCCGACGTAGTCGAGATATTCGTTGCCATCGATGTCGCGGATTCGACACCCCTTCGCCGATTCGATGAAGGGCGGGATACCACCTACAGATCCGTACGCCCGGACCGGGCTGTTTACGCCACCTGGAATGGAGCGCTTCGCACGCTTAAAGGCGCTGCGCGATGCCGCCAGCTTTCTCGGACTCATCTTCTTGCTCATTAAAAACGGTCCTCAGCTCTCGTCGTTTTCGTCGCTGGAATCCGTACCGGACCCGTCGCCATCGTCCGCAGCTGCGTCATCTTCGGCATTCGCAGCTTCGGCTACTGCCGCAATCGCAGCCGCGGCCGCCGCAGCGTCATTATCGGTTGTTGCCGAAGGCGTATCAATCACTGGCCCACCCGTCACTTCCGAACCGTCTTCGTTGCCATCCGGATCGTCGTCGTCGGGAGAGATGTCCTCTTCTGCGAGGCGCGCGATCGATACAAGCTTCTCGCCCTCATCTAGCCGCATCACGCGGACGCCCTGCGTCGCGCGGCCCATCGACGAGATCCCGCCAACGGGACATCGCAAGACCTTCCCGCCGTCGGTGATCAACATAACATCGTCATCATCCACGACCTGCGCGATGCCAATGACGGGGCCATTTCGATCGTTCGCGCGGATATTGATAATGCCTTGTCCACCACGCTTTTGGGGTCGGTAGTCATCTAGCGGCGTGCGCTTTCCGTATCCGCGTTCCGTCGTGGTGAGGATCTGCGCTTCGCCGGTGAGGATTTCCATTCCAACCACCTCGTCATCTTCGGACAATGCTATGCCGCGAACACCCGTCGCCGTTCGGCCCATGGAGCGTGCATCCGATTCGTTAAAGCGAATCGACTTGCCCGCACGAGTAGCCAGAAGCACGTCGTCGCTACCGCTACTGCGGCCGACGGAGATCAACTCGTCGCCGTCGGAAAGATTGATCGCGATGATCCCGGCCTTACGCGGGTTAGAGAAGGCCGAAAGGGAGGTCTTCTTAATGACACCCTGGCGTGTAGACAGAACAATGAACTCGCCTGCGGCATCTTCAAAACTACGAACCGGAAGCATCGTCTGCACCTGTTCATGTTCCTGAAGCTGCAGCACGTTCACAATCGCTTTGCCCTTGGCTGCACGGCCAAGCTGAGGGAGTTCGTGAACCTTCAGCCAATGCAGTCGCCCCATATTCGTGAAGAAGAGCAGATACGCATGGGTCGAAGCAACTCCGAGGTGGCGCACGAAGTCTTCTTCGCGGGTCCCCATACCCTTGGCACCACGGCCGCCTCGACGTTGCGCGCGATAGAGCGTGACCGGATTACGCTTGATATATCCGAGATGGGACAGGGTTACGACCATGTCCTCTTCGACAATCAAGTCTTCGTTCGTGATCCCATCGATCGCCTGAGTGAGCTCTGTTCGGCGCTCATCCCCGTATTTCGCTTCGACTTCGCGAAGCTCGTTGACCACGACCTCGAGAATGCGCTCGTCCGACGCGAGCAATCCCTTTAGGTCGTCAATTTTGAGGCGAAGCTCGGCGAGTTCGTCGAGGACGCGTTGTCGCTCCATCGCGGTCAAAGCGCGCAAGCGCATATCGAGGATGGCTTGGGCCTGTCTCTCCGAGAGCGTGTAGCGCTCCATCAACTGCTCGCGTGCGCTCGCGGCGTTCGCGGCAGCACGTATGAGCGCGATGATCTCGTCGAGATGATCGAGCGCGATCGCGAAGCCCTCGAGGATATGTGCGCGGGCCTCGGCCTGAGCCAGGTCATAAATCGCGCGCCTAATGACGACTTCTTTTCGAAACTCTAGAAAATGACGAAGTGCCTGCTTGATGGAGAGTGTCTGCGGTCGACCGTTTACGAGTGCGAGCAAGTTCACGCCGAAGGTCGTTTGAAGCGGTGTCATTTTGTAGAGCTGATTAAGAATCACGTCTTCCGACACGTCCTTCTTCAGCTCTATTACGACGCGCATACCTTCGCGGCTTGATTCGTCTCGCAGATCCGAAATGCCCTCGATTCGGCCGTCTTTAACGAGATCCGCGATTCGCTCAAGCAGGAGCGACTTATTGACCTGGTAGGGAATTTCCGTGATAACAATGCGAATACCGCGCTTGTAGTCTTCGAATTCGGCCTTCGCACGAAGTGAGAGATGTCCCCGGCCCGTCGCGAAGTAGCTACGAATGCCGTCCGTACCGCATAACATCGCACCGGTCGGAAAATCTGGTCCCGGCATCACTTCGAGCAATTCGTCGAGGGTGCAATCGGGGTTATTCGCTTCAAGAACGAGCGCTGCTGTTAACTCACTCAAGTTATGCGGCGGGATATTCGTCGCCATGCCGACGGCGATACCTGAGGAACCGTTGGCGAGCAGATTCGGGAATCTCGCCGGAAGAACTATCGGCTCTTCCATCTGGCCATCAAAGTTGGGCTGAAAGTCGACCGTCTCCCGGTCAATATCGCGGAGCAGTTCTTCTGCCAGGCGAGCAAGGCGAGCTTCTGTATATCGATAGGCCGCTGCGGAATCGCCATCGATCGAGCCAAAGTTACCCTGACCATCCACGAGGGGATATCGAAGTGAAAAGTCCTGAGCCATCCGGACCATCGAGTCATAAACCGCGGAATCGCCGTGAGGGTGGTAATGCTTCAGCACTTCGCCGACGACACCCGCTGACTTCGAGTAGGGCCGGCTCGGAAGCAGACCTTCTTGGTTCATCGCGTAGAGAATGCGGCGATGGACAGGCTTCAAGCCGTCGCGGACGTCCGGCAGTGCACGGCTGATGATCACGGACATCGAATACGCGAGGAACGATTGTCGAACCTCGTCTTCGATATTCAACGTCGGGAATGACCTATCCGGAGTCGGAGGGAATACGCCTTCGCCGTCGTTAGGATCATTGGGCTCGTCAGACAATGGTTCTATTTCCTACATCGGCTCGACGGACGTTTGTCCATGCTTGGCCGGAGGGCAATTCTGTTGAGCGACTAAACGTCGAGGTTTGCGACGCTCAAGGCGTTATCTTCGATGAAGCGACGTCGAGGTTCGACTATGTCGCCCATCAAAGTAGTGAAGACGTCGTCGGCTTCGATGCCGTCCTCGACGCGGATTTGAACCAAGTTTCGGTTCTCCGACATCATCGTTGTTTCCGCTAGCTGGTCCGGGTTCATTTCCCCGAGCCCCTTGTAGCGTTGGATTGATAGGCCCTTGTTCGCGATCTCAAGGATTCGACCAAGGAGTGAAGTGATCAGGACGAACGTCTCTGCTTCACGATCGCCCTGGGTCAGTGAGTACGGAGCCGGACCTAACTCGGCAAGTTCTGCCGCTAGGCGAATCATCTTCTTAAACTCACCCGAGCCAACGACCGATGCGTCAAGCGCACTACGCAGGGTCTGCCCGGCTCGGCGCGTTTTCGCCACCAGCTTGAAACCGTTTCCAGAGAGCTCGGGCTCCGCGGACCAGGCCAGCTCCCCAACTACATCATCTCCATCCAACGGATGCGCTCGCTCAATTTCCGCATTAATCAGCGGAACGACCTCACTCATCAAAACTGATTCGTCCTGGAGGTCTTCGAGCGTCGGGCGGGCCACATGAGCGGCTGCGTCTATGATTCGCTCATCAAAGAGACGGATGTTGTAATGATCAAGCGATTTTTGGCGAGCACTCGCGTTCTTGAGTAGCGCGTTAAGGGTGTCACCGTCGCGCGCCTCACCGTCTCCACAAGCAACCGTCGCGCCATCTAGGGCGAGCCCGAATAAATAATCCTCGAGTTCTCCTTCGTCCTTGAGATATTGGCTCTTTTTTCCGCGCTTCACTTTGAACAAAGGCGGCTGAGCCACGTAGAGGAAGCCGCGTTCGATTAAGTCACGCATCTGACGATAGAAGAAGGTCAGAAGTAGTACGCGGATATGGCTGCCGTCGACGTCGGCGTCGGTCATGATGATGACCTTGTGGTAACGCGATTTCTCCGCAGTGAAATCTTCACCAATTCCGGTGCCAAGCGCGGCAATGATCGCCTGGATTTCGACGCTCGCGAGCATTCGATCTATTCGAGCACGTTCGACGTTTAGGATCTTGCCTCGAATAGGAAGAATCGCCTGGGTTTTTCGGGACCTACCCTGTTTTGCCGTGCCGCCGGCGGAATCGCCTTCGACGATGAAAATTTCACATTTTGCGGGGTCTCGTTCCTGACAGTCGGCGAGTTTTCCCGGAAGACTGAAGTCCGAGAGAGCGCCCTTTCGTCGGGCCAAATCTCGGGCTTTACGTGCGGCGTCTCGCGCGCGGGCTGTATCGACAATCTTCGCAACGATCGGCTTCGCGACCCTCGGATTTTCTTCGAGAAAGCTGGTCAGCTGCTGATAGACGATCCCTTCAACAATGCCCCGGACTTCACTTGTGCCTAGCTTCGTCTTTGTCTGCCCCTCGAATTCAGGTTGCGGCACCTTTACGGAGACAACGGCCGTTAGGCCCTCTCGAAGATCCTCGCCGGAAACAGATGGCCCCTCTGTCTTGCCCTTTGTCTTCCCATTCGAATTCGTCTTCGAAGTCGAAGCGATATATTTGTTTAGCGTCCGGGTGAGCGCCGTTCGGAAACCAATGAGGTGAGTACCACCTTCCACGGTGTTGATGTTATTCGCGAATGAATAAACCGATTCGTTGTAGGAGTCGTTGTACTGAAGGGAAACCTCGACATCCACGTTCACTTCGCGACCGTGGTCGTCAAATGCGCGCTGGCCACTCAAGAAGATAGGATCGGGGTGGAGGGGGCTGCGCTTTTCATTGAGGTGTTCAACAAAGGAGTTGATTCCCCCCTCATAACAGAAATCGTGGCTCTTGTTGTTCGCAGGATCGTTGATGAGGATATGAACGCCGGCATTGAGGAAGGACAACTCTCGAAGGCGCTTCGATAGGACGTCAAAGGAAAATTCGGTGTCGGCAAAGATCTCTGGATCGGCAAGAAACCGTACTTGGGTGCCTGTTTCGTCGGTGTCCCCGGTGATCTCGAGTTTTGTAGTCGGCGTACCGCGCCGGAAAGTCTGCTCGTGAACCTTTCCAGAACGCTTAATGGTCACCGTTAGTTCCGAAGAGAGAGCGTTGACAACAGAGACGCCGACACCGTGAAGTCCGCCCGAGACCTTGTATGAGTTCTCGTCGAATTTTCCACCAGCGTGGAGCGTAGTCATAACGACTTCACTGGCCGGGCGGTTCTCGGTCGGATGCATGTCCGTTGGAATTCCGCGGCCATTATCGACAACGGTGACCCAACCGTTTTCTTCGATCGTGACCGTAATCACGGAGCAGTAGCCTGCTAGGGCTTCGTCGATTGAGTTATCAACAATCTCGTAAACAAGATGGTGAAGTCCATCTGGACCGGTGGTCCCGATGTACATAGCAGGGCGTTTGCGGACAGGTTCGAGGCCTTCGAGGACTTCGATCGAACTGGCGTCGTAGCTCACCGAGACTCTTTCTCGTTTCTTCGCGCGGCATCTACACCGCCTGCTCTTCGGGCTCGGTCATCGTGATCCGCGCCCACTATAGGCATTTGCGCGCACATACATTCATGCAGGCGGGTTTGCGGACCTTGCCGGTGTTTGTAAGGGATAGTGTTTGCACACACCCTCCAACCGGCCTTCCGAATGACCGTACTTCGGACCCCCGCGACACGTGCTCGAAGTCATTATGAGACCTCTACACGCGCCGAGAAGCGCGTCCCCAAACAGGGCTCAGACGCGCTGGGAGAGTACCTGAACCCCGAGGGTCAAGCAAAGCAAGAACGTGCGTTTTTCTCCGTTACGAGCCGTTCTCCGGCGCTTGAAAGGAGTTCCTTTGCCGAATTGCTGCTTCCCGAGGGGATGAGAATGGTCTCAGACTACCTTCAGCCGCAGCCACCCGGAGGGAATCGCAGGCCAAAGGGCATCTGGGAGAGTGTTAGGAAGACATGCCAAGAGGCGCTGCGGATATCGAAAGCCAGCTCAAATTCGCATCGGCATCACGACAGCGAGGGTCTTTTCATCATCCGGCGGCGTGAGTCGTGAGGGAGACAATTCGTCTTGGAAAGAGAACCGGACTTCCTTCAGCTGGATTGCGTTGATCGCATCGAGCAAGTATTTCGCGTTGAACCCGATCGACAGCGGTTCTCCGGCGTAGTCCACGTCGAGCTCTTCACGAGCATCGCCTAGATCAGGGTTGTTGGACGTAATAACGAGCTGCCCGTCGCTTAACTCGAGCTTAACCGCTCGACTTCGTTCAGATGACAACAGAGCAACACGACGAACGGCCTGGATCAAAGAATCCGTCGGAAGGATCAGGTGACGCGTCAAATCCTTCGGGATGACCTGGTTGTAGTTCGGGAACTCGCCTTCAATGAGCCGCATCACAAGCGTGACATCGCCCTTCCTGGCGAGACCACTGTTGTTCGCGAAGGCGAGCTCAATTTCTTCGGCGTCGTCTTCGTCAACGAGTCGCTTCAACTCGCCGAGTCCCTTGCGCGGAATGATCACGCCGCTGGCAAGAGCGCTGATGTCGCCCTCGATTGCTCGGTCAACACAAGCGAGTCGATGACCATCAGTTGCGACGAGGCGAATCTCGTCTGTCTCGTTCAAGACTTCGAGGTAGACCCCATTCAAATTGTACCGAGTTTCATCGACAGAGGCCGCGTACATCGTGCGTTCGATCATTGCCGATAGAATTGCAGAAGATACCGGAACCGTCTTCTCCGGGTTGAATTCGGGCAGTGTCGGATATTCCTCAGCCGCTGTACCTGCGAGCGTAAAGCGACTTCGATTGCAGCGAATTTCGAGATAAGAGTTGGCGGTTGCCTCTAGCTCGATTTTTTCATCCGAAAGCTCTCTCACGATCTCAAAGAGCTTTTTAGCTGAAACTGTTAGGCCGCCGGCTTCGGTAACGTTTGCCAAATGCTGACTGCGTACACCAACCTCGAGGTCGGTGGCTGCCAGTTGAAGCATTGCATCTTTGCCGCTCTCAGGAGCTTCTATCAAAGTGTTGGCGAGGATCGGCATCGAGTTTCGCTTCTCGACGATCGATTGAATACGCCCGAGCCCTCGAAGAAATTCAGACTTTGTGATCGAGAGTTTCATCCGCTCTCTCTTCTATTTGAGATAAATTTATTTAAGAGAAGTAGTAGAGAGTGACAGTCGATCGGACAAAACGGACTTAACTCATGGCAGCAATTGAAGAAGCCGAGTTGTCCGTGCTCTGTCAGGTAAGTGTTTATCGACAGGGCAAGCCAGGGGGTGACGTCACTATTCCGTTTGTGTCCGCGAGAGTAACACGAGCGAACCGGGAGTGAGTGGGGCGCGTTGCTAATTAGCGTCGAACTTGAAGTTTGCGCCGAACACAACAATTCCTTGCCATCTGCGTTTCAAAAAGGACTGTAAGCATACGAACCTCCTGCACTTTCTCATCCGTTCCTGCATTGACAGGGGGTGAGCTGCCCCGGTAAGCTTTCGCGCTTCCCCAGTCGCCTTGTGGATTCTGCTCAGCATCGTGCTTCGGTTTCGATACTGTTTAAAAAGATCATGGCGAAAAGCCTGGATTCAGCCCGTACTCGCTGAATTCTACGCTTCTGGGGTCCGTACGTAAAATTGAGATTAAGTTCCGGCGTGATCATGCCCGGCCGAAACCGGTTCGGCCATGAATGCGACCCAACCGCTAGCCCTGACAGCAAATTAACGGGACATGCTCCGAATCCGGAGCGCCTGTGAGAGAGTGAGGATCCGCCGAGATGAAGCGGACATACCAGCCCAGCCGAATTAAGCGTCTCCGCAAGCACGGTTTTCGTGAGCGGATGAAGACGAAGGCAGGACGAGCGATCTTGAAGCGTCGCCGGTCGAAGGGGCGCAAGCGCCTCGCGGCTACTGTCGCGTCCAAGTCGTAGCGGGACCGTAGTTGGCCTCTTATGGGTCTGGGCCCCGAGATGGGTCCACCACTGGAGCTACCGGACCATTTGAACGGTCGGACCGCCTCCTGGATTCCCGTGATTATCGTCATGTATTGCGTCGGGGGCGTCGACGCACGTCTCCAGAACTTGTGATCATCACTGCCAAAAGTGCCTTAAAGTCCAATAAATCCAGTAATTTACCGGATAAGTTGCCGGACCGGGCCAGGCTTGGGATCACCGTCAGCCGGAAAGTCGGCAACGCTGTCGTGCGGAATCGCTTTAAGCGGCGCACCCGCGAATGGTTCAGGTCTCAGCGTAGCCTGCTGAATCCGGAGCTTGATTTGGTCGTAATCGCACGTCGTCCATGCGGCCGGTTGAGTTTTTCGGAGCTCGACGCTCGTTTGAGCGGGTTATTAGATATACCGCCTTTGACCGGTCCGAGGGTGGAATCCAGCACGATGGACGTGAGCACGAATTGAGCCGAACCGAGATAGTTTGTGACTCGCAATCCGCCGAGCCGGATCGCTCAAGGGGCCTTCTTAGAGCTCTATTTGTTGTTTACCGTGGCGCCCTTCGCCCGATTCTCGGGACTGGATGTCGCTTCGAGCCCAGTTGCTCCACCTATGCTGAGCAGTCGATTGTTCGACATGGATTTATGCGCGGCGTTAGGCTTGGCCTAACGCGCGTGCTTCGCTGTCATCCCTTTCATCCCGGCGGATTCGACCCCGTTCCGTAGACGCTCCGAAAAGGTTCCGAACCGTGGATCGCAATACAGCCCTCGCCTTCGCGCTCTCGATGATCGTGTTCGTCCTGTACGTCTTGTACCAGGAGGATCGGCGCGCCGATCAAGAACTAGCGTTCCAAGAGCAGGCCCAGATCGAGCTTGCCCGCGAAGAGATGGATGGAGCAGGTGCGTTTGGGAGGTCCGATTCTGTTGCTGACCCCGCAACGGTCGTGGGTACTCGTGCGGTAGAGACAATCGGCTCTACCGCCGGCGCCGATCGCGGTGCTGGCGCGGTTGCTAGGCGACCCATTGCAACGCTTCCGGTCCGTATCTCCACGCTCGAGAATCCGCAGGTCGTCGCTAAGGTTTCAAATGGCACCGCGCTGATCGAGAGTTGGGCCCTGCGCGGGGTCATGGAGCGATTGCCTGAGGGCGATGTGCCGCTCGAGATGGTCAATCCTGAAGTCCCGATCTTCGGCATTGATATCGCTGGAATTTCTGGATCTAACTTTGGGCAACAGCGATTCGAAGTTGTCAGCGAATCTGCACGTGAAGTGGTGCAACGCGCTGAAAATGAAAGTGGCGTTCTTACTCGAACGATTCGATTAGATCCGGACGGATACGGTTTCGACTTAGATCTGCAATTTGACAGCGCTCGGGTTGACCCGGTCGACGTTAGTTTCGAAGTGAATATTCCGGCGCGGATGTCGGAGCGCTCAGACTTCAATGAACTGTCGCTTCTATCGTTTGGCGAGACCGAGGGGGTCACTCGAGAGTTCGTGAATGGTATCGGGCAGGCGGGCTTCTTCTCTTTCGGAGCGCCGGCGTCGCCTGTTGTTGAAATCCCGGGCCGCTCTAAGTGGGCGGGCTTCGACGCCCAATTCTTTACTGGGCTCGTGATTGATCCGAGCCCTCAGGCCCGGCTAGACGTCAACTTTGAAGCAGTTGAGGTTGGTGACGAGGCACGCAGTCGCGCTCGCCTTCCTTCGATCTCTGTTGGCAGTGGTGGGTCTGTGAGAGATTCGCTTCGCGGTTTCTTGGGTCCAAAGACGGGCCCGGCGCTTGCGTCCGCGAACGCGGATCTCGAACAAGCAGTCGATCGTGGCTGGAGCTGGCTCGAGCCGTTGACGGTTTTCTTTGAGCTCGCCTTGGATTGGCTCTATGGTTGGATTCCGAATTACGGTTGGGCAATTATCGTTTTGACGATCCTTGTTCGGATCGTGACTGCACCCTTGATGGTTAAGCAAATGCGGTCTGCGGAACGCATGCGTGAAGTGCAGCCGAAGATTAAGGCGCTTCAAGAACGTTATGCGGACGACAAGCAGAAGCAGTCCGAAGAGATGATGAAATTCTACCGGGAGGAAAATATCAATCCTCTTGGTGGTTGCTTACCCTTGCTCTTCCAGATGCCTGTCTTGATCGGGCTTTTCTACGCGCTTCGCACTTCGATTGGGCTTCGGCATGCACCCTGGATTCTTTGGATTAACGACCTGTCGCAGCCAGCGACGGCCTTCACCATTCCCGGTGTCGACTTTCCGGTTCGTATTCTTCCGCTGATCATGGGTGCGAGTATGTTTGCACAGCAGAAGATGACGCCGCAGACCGGGATGGATCCGGTGCAGGCTCGGATGATGCTGATCATGATGCCCGGCATGATGCTTTTGATTTCTTACACATTTCCCTCTGGACTCGTGCTCTACTGGACGGTGAGCAACCTGCTTGGCATCGCCCACCAGTATTGGGTCCGGAATCACCTCCAGCACTAAATCCCTTAGTTGCTGGACGCCGACTTCGCGCGGATTAAGCCGCGGCGGCTAACAAAAAGAGAGCTGACTAGAGATGTACGATCAACGCCAGGAACCGAATGAATTTGTTGCGGATAACGTCAAGGACGCCACCGGTCAGGCCGCGGAGTTTTTTGGGGTCGACGCAGGTGAACTGAAGATAACCATTGCTCCCGATGGGGAGATCTTCGGCACGGGCGGTCGCACCGTGATTGTGGCTATGCCTAAGGAGATCGCGGCACGCGGACCGCGACCCGATAGCGGCGGTGGCGGCGGCGAACGTGATCGCGGAGACCGCGGCGGTCGTGGTCGTGGTGATGATCGACCTCGTGGTCGTGAACGAAATGATCGCGGCGAAGGTCGTGGACGTGGACGTGGTCGCGAGGGTGGTCGTGAACGAGGTGGTCGTAGCGATAAGCGCGAAGAGCGAAGTGCCCCGCGGGAAAGGGTCGAGAAGGAAGTCCAAGAGGCGATCGTCGACTCCAAGGGTACCCCGAAGGGAGATATCGGTGAGATTGGAAAGTTTCTGCTCGGTGCCGTAGAGCGCATGAAGCTCGGAAACTTCGATATCGCTGAGTCAAGCGAAGGGGATTTCCTCATCTATCAGCTTAGTGGCCCGGCAGCGGACGCATTGCAGGCTGGCGACGGTCGTGCGACGGACGCCTTACAGCTAGTTGCGAATCAGGTGTCGATGCGGCAGAGCGAGGATGCTCCGCGAATCGTCGTTGATGTAGATGGTGGCGGCGACGAACGTGAAGAAACGCTGGGACGTCTTGCAGATCGAGCGGTTAAGCGAGCGAAGGAAACCAGCCGCTCGATCGCACTGGATCCGATGAACGGTCGTGACCGACGAACCATCCACATCAAGATCAAAGAGGTCGAAGCGGTGGCGACCATGAGTATCGGAGAAGGGCGCTACCGCCAGGTCCTCGTGGTTCCGGAAGGTGCACCCGAGTATGAAGACGCTGTCTCCGAGTCTGCTTGATTCTGGATTAGCGTGATCGCGTAGGCGACGAACGAGCGAAGAGTCGAGTGTTCCACGGGGAACGCTTGGATTTTTCGCTCTCCGAAAAGTCTGCGGGATGAAACGTTCCCCGTGGAACGGAGCGAAAATTGAAAGACGGCGACACTCGCGAAGAATCCGAGGTCGCCGTCTTTTCTATTTTGAAGGCCGGCCTCGAACTTCTTGACCTTGAGCCTCCCGTAGAATCTACAAGCCAACTGACCGCTTTGATTCTACTCCTCGATCTCTGGGCTCCCAAAATCAATCTAACCGGACATCGAAATCCAGAGTCGATGGCGAGGCGGCTCGTTCTAGACGCCGCAGCTCTAGCCTCGAAAGTTCCAGAACTGTGTGCCGCGCGATCTCTTGCCGACCTCGGGACGGGAGCAGGGTTCCCAGGACTGCCCCTCGCGATCCTCTTCCCACAGCTAGAAGTCTACCTGGTGGACTCGCGGAAGAAGAGAAACCATTTCCAGCGTGAAGCCAGGCGACGGCTTCACCTAAAGAATGTCCACCCTGTTTTGGGTCGGTCCGATGAAGTTGATCAGGTCAAATGCGATTGCGTGATCGCACAAGCGATGACTCGTCCGGACGAAGCCCTTCGTTTGATGTCGCAGTGGGCTGCTCCTGGCTCGACGCTTATTCTTCCAGCCTCAGATGCTGCCAAGCGCCCTCGAGAACCCGGGGACTTCGAATCTCCCGAACTGCGGGAGTATCACGTTCCTGGAACCGATATTGATCGCCGCCTTTGGATCCTAAAGTCCGATATCTCTGAGGCGTGACTCTAGGGTTCCCCGTTCGCATCATCTCTAGCTGTGTTACCAAGACGCTTCTGTCGGTACGCTCGCGAGCGTACCGGGGCGATCTTATCGCCTTAGACTGATTCTGCTCCCTAAATCCGCTGAGGCTGCCCTCTGAGATTTAGATCGAAAGGGGTTCCGGAAAGCCTCCGGGGCCAATTGAACGAAACAATGGCTTCGAATCCGTATGTCATCGCCGTCGTCAACCAAAAGGGCGGCGTCGGCAAAACGACCACAGCTGTTAACCTTGCGGCATGTCTCTCGGCATCTGAGCGGCCCACTCTGCTGATCGATATGGACCCCCAGGCAAATGCGAGTAGTGCCTACGGGATTGTCAAAGCAGAGCGTCAAGTATACGACGCACTGATTGACGAAGTACCCCTGACCCGATGCGCCTACGAAACCGAGCTAGAGACGCTTCACGTAGTTCCTGCAGGTCGAGATCTAGTGGGAGCCGAAATCGAGCTCGTAGGAAAGAGTGAGCGGGAGTACCAGCTCGCTCGTTCAATCCAATCTACAGGCGAAGCCTACGAGATTATTCTGATAGATTGTCCGCCCTCCCTTGGGCTCCTTACCCTCAACGCACTCACCGCAGCTGACGCCGTTCTTATTCCCCTTCAATGCGAATATTACGCGCTTGAAGGGCTCGCCAATCTAGTCGAGACAGTTGACTTGGTGTGCGGACAATTGAACCCCCGCTTAGAAGTGCAGGGCATCGTGCTCACAATGGCGGATCAGCGAAACAACCTTGCGCGCCAAGTAGAAGCGGAAGTTCGCGGCCACTTTGGGGAGAAGGTCTACCGCACCCGTATTCCTAGAAATGTTCGGCTCTCGGAAGCACCAAGCCATGGCCAACCCATCCTTCTGTACGACATCCATTCGAAAGGAGCAGTCGCCTATGTAAAACTTGCGGACGAGCTCCTCGCCCAACTCCCACTATCTGGCCCGCCAAGAAAGCCGCCCATACTCCCGATCAACGAAGACGGCACAGACCCCGCACCCTCAAGCTGAGTCAAATTCGCAGCGAGAAGCATGCGCGTGAGCAGAAATACCACGTTTCCCGACCCGCACATTCACCACCAAGCCCCCGCCAATTGAGGAGCACAAGTATGAGCCAAAAGAGAAGCGCGCTTGGTCGCGGCCTTGGCGCCCTTATCTCCAACCCTCCACAAGCTCCCAAATCCCCAACGCCTAATGTGGGCCCGCCGCCGAATCCGAGCGAGCTGCAAAGCGAAGAGTCTGCAGAGGGTACACCCAGTAGTGTTGACGCAATATTGCGTAACCCGATCCCCAATTCCGACAGTACAGGCCATCTACTCGTCGATATCGAACTAATAGATCCGAACCCCGAACAGCCGAGACGTGAATTCGAATCCTCTGCACTCGACCAACTTGCCCGATCTATCGGGCAACATGGGGTACTTCAGCCCGTCGTCGTCCGACGTGCAGCCGAGCGCTACGAGCTCATTATGGGCGAGCGCCGGTTCCGAGCGAGCAAGCTCGCCGGCCGGAAAACAGTCCCAGTCGTGGTCTCGGATGTGGATCCGGCAGACCGGCTCGAGCTTGCGATAGTCGAAAATGTCCAGCGGCAAGATCTAAATCCAATCGAACTGGCATTGGCCTACCAGGCACTCGCAGACGCAGGACATACCCAGGACGAAATCGGTCGAAAAGTCGCGATGGATCGTTCCTCTGTTTCAAACCATATTCGTCTCTTGGATCTGAGCCGAACGATTCAGACTGATGTTGAGAACGGCCGGCTCAGCATGGGACACGCAAAAGCTCTATTGCAGGTCGCTGACATCGAGACGCGCGAGAACTTGCGAGCCAAGATACTCAGCGAGTCGCTCTCGGTACGGGCGAGCGAACGCGCAGCACGCGACATTACCGGGCCCCACCGACGGACTCCCACGCCGGAAAAGCCGAAAGCCGTTCCAGCGGGGCTCGATGCCGACACGAGAGCGTATGTCGAGAAGATCGAGCGGCATCTCCAGACGAAAGTCAGTCTTCGGCCGAATGTAGACGGCGGCGGAAAGATTGAGATCAACTACTTCAATATGGAAGACCTCGAGCGACTCGGCGCGATGCTTTTGGGCGACTCCTCATGACCCTGCCGGGCCGTGTGCCTTCCCACAATGACGAACCCGCCGTGGTGGACCAAGCCGACGAGGGCTCGGACCCTTCTCTAGTTCCCGCAAACGGCTATTTCGAGGGCCAGATCGCAGTAGTCGGTGAAACGCGAATCTCGGGAACAGTCCAAGGGAGCCTCCGCGGCCCCGGTCATCTGACCATCGACTCAGGCGCACAAGTCGACGGCGTGATCGATTGTGACAGCCTGGCAGCCTCCGGGCGAATCACGGGCCCCGTTCAAGCTCGGCACCAAGTCCATCTCTTAGCGGGCGCACATTTGGAGGGCAGTATCGACGCTCCTTCTATCAATATGACGGACGACGCAATCTGGAACGGAAAAGCCCGGATAGGCCCATGAACGCTTCATTCGAGCGCCTTCTTATTGACTCAGCACATTCCAGCGGTCAGTCCGCGGGCGACGCCGCGGTCGCCGATCCCAGACCATAAACAAAGAGTGCAAAATCAAGCGCTTCCGGCGGTTGAATTGACGGCTCCGCGATGCAAAACTTGGCGCCGCTCGAACCCGCTTCGCCGAAGAGACTTCAGCGGGCCACAGCTTCAGCCAGAACAGTCAACAAATCGTTGCGGCTCCGCCCAAAGCAGGTCGAATCGCGGTACCTATTGCGCGATCGTCTTCGATTCGGGCGCAGGCGAGCGTTTCTCCCAAAGAATCGCAAACGATCACAGCTAAACGGCTTTCGCGGCCCGCCCAGACTCTGCCTACCCAATTCAAGACATAAGCCGGCAGAAAAAGCGTCGTACCAGCAAAGCGAAATGCGAGACGACTCCGAACTCGGAATTGATCCTTGCAATCAACCGGTGACCTCCAAAAAAAGATCACGAAAGCACAAACGGAAGCAGAACGCGCGATGCAAACAGCCGCGCAGGGACGCTCCCGTCGAAGCCACACAAGGCCACAAACGTGGACACGGTAATGGTGAGACATAACAAGACTATCCGGCGACTCGTCGGACTCGCGAGCGGACTAGCAAGCAGCGTACTGCTCGCAGGTTCTGCTGGCGCCTCAGAAAACCTGGTCATCATTCCAGATGCCCGACTCTTCGGCCTCTTCGGTATGGGCGAAGGACTCGGCAGCATGTGGATCATGCTGATCGGGTTTGTGGTGCTGGCCTTTCCGCTGAACGCACTGATCTTTCAGCCGATCTTTCGGGCGCTCGACGCCCGTGCCGAGCGAATCCAAGGCGCACGCGACCAGTCGTCGCAGCTCGAGGAGGAAGCGAATAATGTACTTGAGCAATACGAATCAGCGATTCGTGACGCCCGTGTCGATGCGGAAGCCAATCGCCAAGCTGAACTGACTGCAGCCCGAGAAGAGCAGTCCACGATGACCGCGCAAGCACGCAGCGACGCAGAAGCAGAGCTAGCGCGCGCCCGAACAGAGATGACACGATCTCTCGACGAGGCACGCGCAACCCTCCGCGAAAGCGCGGAGGATCTTGCAACCGCGGCTGCGGAACAAGTCCTCGGGAGGACGCTGTCGTGATGCAGATTTCGAAGCGATCTTCTTACTTCTATTATGTCAATTTGATTCTCGTCGGACTCCACACGTTCATTATCGCCGGTAGCGCGTTCGCTGCCGGCGGGGGCGATGCCGATCATGATCCGATCATGGAAGCAGCTTGGCAGGGCTTCAACCTACTGATTGTCCTCGGAGTCTTGGCATATTTTGGTCGTGGCCCGATCGGAGAATTCTTCGCGACTCGTCGAAGCGACATCCAAAAAGATCTCAGCGAAGCAGCCGACTTGCTCAGCCAAGCCGAGCGAAGAAACGCCGATCTACAGCGACGTCTCGGAGACCTGTCGAGCGAATTAGAAGAAATTAGTGAAAGCACGACGCGCCGCGCAGAAGAAGAATCCGAACGGATCCTCGCTGAAGCGCGCGCGACCGCCGAGCGCATTCGAAACGATGCTCATACCGCCGTCGATCAAGAGTTACGCCGCGCCAAATCAGAATTGAGAGATGAGGCTGCGACAATCGCGCTCGAGCTCGCAGCAGAAAAGTTGTCCAACAACGTGAGTGACGCCGACCGAGAACGATTGATGGACGAGTTCATCACCCGCGTCGAACCTGCGACAACGGCTGGCCAAGGAGCCAATTCATGAGGGGTGGAACCGCAGCCCATCGTTATGCGAAGGCTCTTTTCGGCCTCGCGCAGGACGAACATCGCCACCGTGAGATCCGAGCTGAAATCGAAAAGCTGGAAGGTCTCTTCACGGACAGCGACGAACTCCGCGACACTCTGCTTACACCGCGCCATCCCGCCGAAGAACGCAAGTCGGCTCTTCGTGGAGTCGCAAATGGTGCCAGTATCAGCCCGCTGGTTCAGAACTTTCTTTCCTACCTGATCGATCAGCGCCGCTTGGTCGATTTCTCCAGCATCGTTTCCGCCTACGGCCAGCTGGCCGACGAAGCGGAAGGCCTGGTGACGGCGGAAGTCGTTTCTGCGAGCCCGATGGATGATCGCCGCAAAGATCGCCTGCGCCGTGCACTCACTGAGCGCACAGGCCAGGAAGTTCGCCTCGAAATTGAAATCGACCCGTCGCTCATCGGCGGGGCCGTCGCCAAGGTCGGAGACCTTGTTTTTGACGGCAGCCTCCGCACGCAGCTCGGACAGCTGCGCAATAGCCTCACGAAGGGATCCTGAGAATGGACATCAAGCCCGGAGAAATCACCGACATCCTCAAGCGGGAGATCAAGGATTACGACCGCCAGATCGATGTCGCCGAAACCGGAACGGTACTGAGCGCTGGTGATGGTATCGCCCGCGTTTACGGCCTGGACAACGCCCTGGCGGGCGAACTCGTCGAGTTTGGCGACGGCCTGCGCGGGATGGTGCTGAACCTAGAAGAAGACAACGTCGGTGTGGCCATCATGGGTTCCGGACGTGGCGTTAAGGAAGGCGATCTCGTTCGTCGAACGGGCCGCATCATCGAAGTGCCCGTTGGTGACGCACTGCTAGGTCGCGTCGTTGATGCGCTCGGCGTACCTATCGACGGCAATGGTCCGATCGAAGGGGCTGACACTCGACAGGTTGAACTCAAGGCTCCGGGAATCGTTGCCAGGAAGTCCGTTGATGAGTCTATGGCGACAGGCATCAAGGCAGTCGACGCCATGGTTCCGATCGGTCGTGGACAGCGCGAGCTCATCATTGGTGATCGTCAGACCGGAAAGACCGCAATCGCGATCGATACGATCATCAACCAAAAGGGCAAAGACGTTGTTTGTGTCTACGTAGCGATCGGCCAGAAGCAGTCCACGGTTGCGCAGGTAACGGACAAGCTTAAGCAGCACGGCGCGATGGATTACACGATCGTTGTCGCCGCGACGGCAGCCGATCCGGCCCCGCTTCAGTACATTTCGCCCTACACGGGTGTGACGATGGCCGAGTACTTCGGACATAACGGCAAGCACGTGCTCATCGTTTATGATGATCTCTCGAAGCAGGCCGTTGCGTATCGCCAGCTTTCGCTGCTCCTCCGTCGGCCGCCGGGACGTGAAGCCTACCCGGGCGACGTTTTCTACGTGCATTCGCGATTGCTCGAACGAGCCTGCAAGCTCTCCGATGACCTGGGTGGTGGCTCAATTACAGCCCTTCCGATCATCGAGACCCAGGGTGGTGATGTTTCCGCGTATATCCCGACGAACGTGATCTCGATTACGGACGGCCAGATCTTCCTCGAGACGGACCTCTTCAACTCGGGTGTCCGACCTGCGATTAACGTGGGTCTCTCGGTGTCGCGAGTAGGTGGTGCCGCACAGACGAAAGCAACGAAGTCGGTCGCTGGTCAGCTCAAGCTCAACTTGGCTCAGTACCGTGAGATGGCAGCATTCGCGCAGTTCGGTTCGGATCTCGATGCCGCAACGCAGGAACAGCTTGCTAACGGTGAGCGACAGACGGAGATCCTCAAGCAGGGTCAGTACTCGCCTTTGGCGATGGAAGAGCAGGTCGTGTCGATCTACGCATCCACGCCGCAGCCTGAAAACGGGCGTGCGTCCTGGATTCGCGCACTCGAGCTGGTCGACATCCTTCGCTACGAACGAGAGATGCTCGATTGGATGCGTTCCAACAACCAGGGAATTCTCGATGCCATCAAGAGCAGCGGGAAGTTCGACGACGACACAGAGCAGCAGCTCATCGCGGCTCTCGACGAGTTCTCCAACATCTTCCAGCCGACGGCCGCAAAGGGCTCGGGTTCTGAGGCAGCGTAATTATGCCGAACCTAAAAGCTATCAAGCGACGCATAGGTAGCGTCCAATCGACTCAGAAGATCACGTCCGCCATGAAGATGGTGGCTGCGGCTAAGCTGCGTCGTGCTCAGGAAGCGATCGAAAATGCGAGACCCTATGCCGTGCGCATGCGGTCAACTCTGGAAGAGGTCTCGAAAGGGGCTCTAGAGGAGACGCATCCCCTGCTCGAGGTCCACGAGGACCGGAAGGTGCTCGAGATCGTTGCCATTACTTCGGACCGCGGTTTGGCCGGCGCTTTCAACAGCGCCGTAGTCAAAAAGGTCGAGGCAGTCATTGCGGAGAAGGAAGGCGAGTTCGCAACGATCGGACTAACGCTGCTTGGCAAAAAAGGCGGAGATTCTCTTGTTCGCCATCGCGAGAGTCAGATTACGCATCGCTCACCGATCAATGGTGACGTGACCTACCAGCAGGCGGCAGATGTCGCTCGGGAGTTGGCGCGTCGCTACGAAGCAGGCGAGCTCGATGAGGTGATTCTGGTTTTCAGCGAATTCGTTTCGACGATGACGCAGACGCCCATGGCCAGTCAATTGTTGCCCTTCACGCCTCCTGAGGTGGATGGCGAATCGGGCGCAGATGACGCATCAGCATACGAGATCGAACCCGATCCCGAAGCTTTGCTCGCGGCACTGGTGCCAAAAGCAGTTGAGATCGAGTTGTTTCGTGCGCTTCTGGAAAACCAGGCGGGTGAGCATGCGGCACGTATGACCGCCATGGAAGCGGCAACGAAAAACACCGAAGAGCTGATTGAGAACCTGACTCTCGTGTACAACCGTGCACGGCAGGCGGCGATTACTGGAGAGTTGGTTGAGATCGTGACAGGCGCCCAGGCGCTCGAATAGCATTCATTAATTGCGGACCCTCTTGCGTGAATAAAGAAGGTACGCGGACAAGACGACCGCCTAGCTAGGGGCAGCGAACCCCAAGCAGCACTGTGTTAGGCGAATTGCGAATCGAAAAGGCAGGCCTACGAGTCTGCCGGATGGAGAAGACATTATGAGCAATGGCAGGATCGTCCAGGTGATGGGTCCGGTAGTCGACGTCGAATTCGATGGAGACCTTCCCGAGGTGATGACCGCCCTCAAGACCACCAACCCCGCCATCGATGATCGAGCGGATAACTTGGTTGTCGAGGTTGCTTTGCACCTCGGTGAAAAGACCATCCGCGCGATCGCCATGGACACGACGGACGGTCTCCGGCGTGGCCAAGAAGTCTTCAACACGGGTGCGCCGATCACGATCCCGGTGGGTCCTGAAACACTTGGCCGGATCATGAACGTCATCGGTGAACCCGTTGACGAACGTGGCCCAATCGATGCGAAGATGAGCTTCCCGATTCATCGCGCCGCTCCAGAATTTGTGGACCAGTCGACGAGCGTCGAAGTCCTCGAAACCGGCATCAAGGTTGTTGATCTGATCGCTCCGTACAATAAGGGAGGCAAGGTCGGCCTCTTCGGTGGCGCAGGCGTCGGGAAGACGGTCGTCATCATGGAACTGATCAACAACATCGCGAAGGCGCATTCCGGTTACTCGGTTTTCGCTGGCGTGGGTGAGCGAACTCGAGAGGGCAATGACCTCTGGAACGAAATGCAAGAGTCGGTGCTTGCGGATGGCTCGACGGTGCTCGACAAGACGGCACTCGTTTACGGCCAGATGAACGAGCCGCCGGGAGCCCGCGCACGTGTTGGCCTCACGGGCCTCACCGCTGCTGAGTATTTCCGCGACGAAGAAGGTAAGGACGTTCTTCTCTTCGTGGATAACATCTTCCGCTTCACCCAGGCAGGTTCGGAAGTGTCGGCGCTTCTCGGCCGCATTCCCTCCGCCGTTGGTTATCAGCCTACACTTGCGACTGATATGGGCGAGCTCCAAGAGCGGATCACATCAACTAATAAGGGCTCGATTACATCGGTTCAGGCCATCTACGTTCCTGCAGATGACCTTACGGATCCCGCGCCGGCCACCGCCTTCACCCATCTTGATGCGACGACTGTTCTCGATCGTGCGCTCACGGAAATCGGGATCTACCCCGCCGTGGACCCGCTCGACTCGACTTCCCGGATTCTCGACCCTCAGGTTGTCGGCGACGAGCACTACGACGTCGCCCGGGGTGTTCAGACGACGCTCCAGGCCTACAAGGATCTCCAGGACATCATCGCAATTCTCGGCATGGACGAACTTTCGGAAGAAGATCGGCTGACGGTGGCACGGGCTCGTAAGGTCCAGCGCTTCCTCTCCCAGCCCTTCCACGTAGCTGAGCAGTTCACGGGTACTCCAGGCGTTTACGTCCGACTCGAAGATACGATTCGCGGCTTCCGCGAGATCCTCGACGGTAAGCACGATGACCTTCCGGAACAGGCGTTCTACATGGTTGGTGACATTGAAAGCGCGGTAGAGAAGGCAAAGACCTTGGTTTAGGTCGAGTCCGGCGTTTTGGCTCTATTAGTTGTTCGAGCCATTCAATGTCAGGGACTCTTTATTTTCGCGACCTTCGGTCTCGAGGACAGGAAGATGCGGGAAGCTTGACGGGCCCACTACAGGTTCTGTTAGGCGAAATCCGCAGCTTGAGGAATAACAAGTGGCAATTGAACTCGTCGTTGTGACGCCGGAAGGCGAAGCGCTCTCTGAGAGTGTGGAACAGGTTGTGCTTCCTGGTGAAGCGGGCGAGTTCGGTGTGCTCGAGAGCCATGAACGGTTCCTAACGCCACTATCCCTCGGTCCTATGCAGATCATCCGCTCAAGCGGAAGCGAATGGGCTGCGATTACCTCCGGTTTTGCTGAGGTTGATGGCGAGCGCTGTGTCGTACTCGTCGACTCCTGCGCGCTTGCAAATAAAATAGATAAGAGTGCGACCGAAGCGGTTAAGGCCCAGGCCAATACCGAACTCTCGGCATTGGCAGACGACGACGAGAACGCGGGCGAGCGCACTCGCCTTGCGGGAGTAATCGCGCGCGCCGAGCTCGAACTCGAAGTGGCGAGCCGCTGAGCGCGGAAACGCGCACCCGCACGCTTCATCTTCATCGAGATCGTTTCGGCGGCCGCGCCGTTTACGACACTGCAGTCTCCCATGCGATGCTCCGAGCCGTAGGAACCCGTGCGATGGGGGATCGACTCCGCCTGTATCAGCCGGATAACGCACTGCTTTTTTCCAATCTCGACGCGCGTCGACCCGGCTACCAACGAGCCGTACGACTCGCGCGAGATGCTGGCTATGAGCCTGTGACACGTCTAGCAGGCGGTCACGCCGCAGTCTTCCTAGAAGCCTCAGTGGCCTTTGCTTGGGCTACCGCGGACCCGGCAGCCCCAATGCACATAGCCAACCGCTTCGAGACCTTTTCGGGATGGGTCGTAGCCGCCTTGCGATCCCTTGGTCTGGACGCACGAGTGGGCGAAGTCGACGGTGAATACTGCCCAGGTGAGTACAGCGTGAACGTCGAGGGGCGCGTAAAAGTGATGGGCGTCGGTCAGCGCGTCATCCGAGGGGCTGCACACGTAGGTGGCGTGATCACGGTAGGGCAGACCGTGGAACTACAAGAGGCGCTGACCCCTGTATACGACGCGCTCGATCTTGCGTTTCATCCACCTAGCGCCGGCGGAGTAGCCGATTTCGACCCTAACATCACGCCAGCTCACGTGATTGAAGCCATGATCGGAGTAATCGAGCCCGAGTATCGCGAAGTCCAAGAGTCCAGCTTTGATTCTTCGATCTTAAGCGCCGCTCAAACGCTTATGCCGCTTCACTCCGCAGAGCGTAGCTCGGACGCCGGGGCCGTCCTGCGCCCCACTTTGAAAACTTCAGGTACCAAGACTCTCCTTCAAGGAGATGACCCTCCTTCAAATATTATCGACGCTGAAAATAAAAACGGCGGTCACGACTAGACTCCAAACGTAGACTCGGTGCGCAATTCCGCACGACTGATAGCTGACGGAGCGCTAGCCGTGTGCTTCCATCCTCGACTCTCCTCGAAAGGACACTTGAATGACTCGCTTGCGTTCAACTTCTCTCCGCTCCGTCACTCTTTCTGCAGGTATGGTTCTCTTTGTCCTGGGTACAAGCAGCACCGCTGCCCTCGCCGACGATCACGAAGCAGACGATGCGCGCATCAAATACCGCCAGTCGGTCATGTCGACCATCGGCTCAAACATGGGCGCAATCGGCGACATCATGAAGAACCGACTCGCCCTGCCGGGTGCCATCGCAAATCATGCGGGTCAGATGGCAGATGCCGCGGCGCTGATCGCTCCCGCCTTCAAGAAAGATCTGAGCGAAGGACGGACCGACGCCAAGGCAGAGATCTGGCAAGACTGGGCCAAATTCGAGAGCGCAATCGCGAAATATGAAGAAGCGGCACGAGGCCTAGCAATAGCCGCATCAGGCGCCGACCCAAGTGCAGTCGGCCCGGCCATGCGCGCGCTTGGCAAGAGTTGCGGCGGATGCCACAAGCCCTTCCGGAAAGCTAAAGAAGACTCTTTCAAGAAAAAGTAGACAGAAGGAATTTCGTGAATTGGAAACGCCTTAAGGCCGAAGCAGCTCCCGGTATCTGGACGTTAGTCGGATCTGCTCCATGCGCGATTGCAGAAAAGATAAAGAGTCTGGCTGCGATCAGCGTGCTCGCGGTGTGCTTGAACGCTGGCGCTACTCAGGCCGAGGCCCTGGCGCCGAATTCGCAAGAACCCCCAATCCCCAGTGAGCCGCCAACTTCGTCGCTGGCGCTTGAGCGGCTCGCGAACGGAAAGCGCGTCTTCTATGCGACCGGTGGCTGTACCTGCCACACGAACTATCCGGGCGAGGGCGAAGACGCCCCGGAACTCGCCGGCGGGCGAGGGCTCGAAACGCCCTTCGGCATCTTCTTCAGCACGAACATCACACCTGATCCCGAGACTGGGATCGGGAAATGGTCAGATGCCGACTTCATTCGCGCTATGCGAGAAGGACTCTCGCCGAAGGGCGAACACTATTTCCCCGTCTTTCCGTATTCGGCATTCGCCGGCCTACTGGATCAGGATCTAGTCGACTTAAAGTCCTATCTCGATTCACTACCGCCGGTCACGAGAATAAATCGCGCCCCGGACGCGCCTTTCCCCTTCTCATGGCGCGCCACGATCAGCGGCTGGAAGTGGATGAACTTCGAGATGCCGTCACGCGAGCCCGCGCCCGAGAAAAGTGCAGAATGGAATCGAGGTCGCTACCTAGTTGATGCGGCGGCCCATTGCGGGGAGTGCCATACGCCGAGGACACTCACCGGTGGACTGGATGCGTCTTTACATTTGGCGGGAAGCCAAGACGGCCCAGAGGGGCAACTCGCGCCAAACATAACACCCCACGAAACGACCGGTATTGGCCGATGGAGCCGACCGGATCTTGTCTGGTACTTGGAAACAGGACTGAAACCTGATGGCGACGACACGCAGGGGCTCATGTCCGAAGTGATCGAACACGGCTACGCCAACCTGCCCGCATCTGATCTGGAGGCAATGGCTGTGTATCTGCGGACGGTGCCGGCAATAGAAAATTACGTGAAGGGCGAGTAGTGCGCGCTTCAGGAACCCCGTGGATTCCCATGGAGCCCACGCTCGGCCAGGGCCGGACGAGCTCTAGGCCGCCGCAGCCTTGAGCTTCACCTTCCCATCCGTCACGACGACCCTGAATTCGACCTTGTCGCAGCCAAATTTCTGCTTGATGGCCGATTCATGTTTAGCGATGGCGCGCTGCAGCTTATCGGGAGTCAGTCCGCTCGCATTCTGACCCGTCGCCATCAATGCGTCGCGATAAGTCTCGAAAAGACTCTCGCTGCCGGCATTACCTGATGCGCTGGATCCTGCAGTTGAACTCGCAGCAGGAACACCGATCCCTCGCTCACGATCTCGCAAGTCGGCCTTGAAGACGTGACGCTTGTAAGTTCCGGCATCAATCTGGCGAAGGATATTGTCCCACTGCCGCTTGAAGGCCTGGTAGCGCCCGTTCAGGCTATTGAACTTGAACCGATGAGCCGTGTTTGTGATCCGTGTATTGGACCATCGGATCACAATCTTCTGAACCTCGGAGCGCGCCTGCGCGGGCTCCGTAGGCCGAGTTCCGAGAAAATACTTTTCATAGTCGAGCTTCAGGTGTTGAAGCTTCACTTCGAAAACCTTCAACTCTTCGTCGAGAGACATCGTTTCCATCGAGATGGCAATCGGAAGGCCACCGCAGTCCCTTGATGTTTTTTAACTACACCTATCCGATGCCGCCATGGCTCATCATAAACGCCACGGGACTGCCGCCCCTTGCGTACGTTCCACCTCTGGGCGGCGCGTGGCTGTGGTCGTCCGAAGAACGGTCGTTTACGGAGCATCGCCTCGAATCGCTTGGTCTAACGCATTCGCCGAGCCGTGAGTCCCGCTGTCAGCAATCCAGCCACTATTAACCACGCCGCGCGGCGTCCAAGATCCGCCATACGTCGTCGTGCCCCACTCCAAGCACGACGGAAGTATTGACTAGACCAAGCACGCTATTGGGGAAGCGCGGGACAGATGTGTCGTAGCCATGAGCCGAGCATCTGGCCCGGAGATCGCTGCCGTCAAGTCGCATCAAATCTTGACGTCGATCCTGACTACTCGCGTTTTCGAGGTTCCGAATGATCCCAGTCGGCGAGCAAAGTGTTCAGCGCCGCGATCAAGAGCAATGGCTGATCGAGCATTAGATGATGACCCGCCAATGGGATCTCGATCACAGGATTCACCCGCCCCATTAGGTCATACATGTAGGTGCCGACCTCTTCATTCACCAAGCCGCATTCGCTTGCGAGCAGAGCGAGTCGGCAGGTGATCTTCGGTAGATAGGGCCGCGCGGCCACGCGAGGATTTTCCTCGAAAGCGGTGAAGGCGAGATGGTCGAATTTCCATCGCCAGCCATCCCCATCCTGCATCACCGAATTCCAACCAACGTCCGCCATCACGTAGTCGAGGTAGTGCTCCTGGGGAGGTACGGTCCGGAATCGCTCGAGCGCCACTTCCCTCGACTCGTAGGGGCGGGGTTTGCCAAAAGCCTGGCCCATGCGATGTGCGTCTATCTCAGGATCGGGTGCGCTTACCGGTGAATCGCAAACAACCGCTCCGGCGAGTGCATCCGGGAACCGCGCAGACGTAGCAATGGTTACGAAGCCGCCCATGCTATGTCCCACGACAACGGGCTTGCCACTCATTCCAGATGCTTCCACGACGGCCATGACTTCATCAGTCCATCCCTCGAGGCTATATTGCTCGCGTCGGCCGGAGTCTCCATGTCCAGATAGGTCGATTGCGGCAACGCGGTAGCGACTCGCGTAACGTGCCGCGACGTGCGTCCACCAATGAGCATGGGCGCCACCGCCGTGCACGAAGAGCAGCCCACGCCGACCTGTTTCCCCCCAGGTCAAATAGTGAATCGGGCAGCCGTCTACTTCGACAGTTTCATCGGAATAGGGCACTGAAAGAGCTGCGCGGTACCAGCTAGGTGCTCCGGCGTGTCGAGCGTTGGGCAAGGAATAGTTCTCCGGGGAATGTTTAGTGATTGGTGGGGCGGCGCGCATGCTAGGCGGCGACACGAATCGCTCAGACTTCACCCGCCGCATGTTCAGCGTTTGGGTCGACTTCGAGATAGCGGCCCAAATAGTGCACGCCGATGTAGAAGGGCACGGTATCGACAAGAGCGATCACAAGTTTGAACACGTACCCGGAAGCGATGAATACCCAGAGCTGCGGCCAGACCGCGGCTTCGGGATCGATCGGAAGTCCCCTCGCGTAGAAATGCGTGATGGTGATGACCGCGAAGCTATCCACGAACTGGCTTACAACAGTCGAGCCGTTATTGCGGAGCCAAAGGTGTTTCCCCTTGGTTAGGCGCTTCCAATAGTGAAAGAGCGTGACGTCGCAAAGCTGAGCTGTGAGATACGCGACCATGGAAGCGAAGACCGCGCCCATTGTCAGAAAACGGATCTTGAAGAACGCGTAGTCGTAGGCGTCCGTTGGCGGGAGCCCCGTCGAGGTGTCGAGTTCAACTTCCGGCGGCAAGATACCGCCGAGCCATAGGAACCCGACGACCCATACGTTTAAAATCAGTCCGACCCAGACCAAATTGTTCGCGCGCTTCTGGCCGTAGAGCTCTGAGATGAAATCCGTACAGAGGAACGTCACGGGGTAGGGCAGGACGCCGATCGCGAGCGACATCGGAATCGTCATGCCTAAGAACTCGAAGGACAGGTCGATGAACCGCGAGATGCCCAGGATATTGAGCATCGTCATCGAGCCCAGAAAGAGGCCCGCAAGCACGAGGAATACGCGTTCGCGCCGCGCATGGAGTTCACTGGCTTCGATGTGATGGAGTGTTGTCATGGGCACTCGAACTTAGCGGACAAAAGCGGCCTTTCGGTGGCCAAAAATTTAGCTTCAGGTCGAAGAATCTCGCACCGTCGAAAAAAGTCGAAAGAGGCCCCTCGGCCTGCCCAGCTCTCGAGAACGCTCATCGCAGTCGCGCTCGAATCGCGTCGAGATCGATCGCCGAGGTTCCCGGTAATTCGCCTTCACGAAGCGCCGGAATTTCGCCCAATACCTGGTCGCCTAGCATTTCTCGCAAAATGTCGAGGTTACTCAAGTCGGCGTCGCTCGTGGAACCGTTCGTGTGGGAGAAAACGACGCCGAGCAGTTCGAGGCCTCTTTGCTGACAGGCCTGCACGCTGAGCAGCGTGTGATTGATGGTGCCGAGGGAGGCACGCGCAACGAGAAGGACGGGCAACTCAAGACGTTCGGCGAGTCCCGCCATGTCGAGGGTTTCTGTGATGGGGACAAGAAGACCGCCGGCGCCTTCAACGAGGACGCATTCGTGTAGGCGATCGAGCTGCTGATAGGCTAAATCGATTGCTGCTAGGTCGACTTCGCGGCCCTCAGCCCGGGCCGAGGCTAGCGGCGCTGCGGGAAGATCGAATTGCTGGGGACAGACGAGTTCGAGCGAATCGGACACGCCGGCCGCTTCAATCAGCGCCCGCGCATCATATGGACCCTCGACGGGTACGCCGGTTTCCGCTGGCTTCATGACGCCGACGTCGACACCCGCACTTCGCAATCCCCGCGCGATCGCGCAGGAGACAACGGTTTTTCCGGCGTCCGTATCCGTTCCTGTGATGAAGAGTCCGGGCATCGCGTTAGGCCGGTGCTTCTGAAAGAAGATCAGCGATCGTATCGGCCAAGCCGTCGATCTCTTCCTCGCTATGCGTTGCCATCGGCGTGATACGTAATCGTGCAGTGCCTTCCGGAACGGAGGGGTGGCGGATGCCCTGCGCGTAGTAGCCGCGCTCGAGCAGGGATTCGCAGGTGGCCATGGTCTTCGCGTTTTCGCCGATCACGACGGGCAGGATATGCGTCGTGCTCGGATCGGTGGAGATGCCGTGGGTGCCTAGGCGTTTGCGGAGACGATCGCAGTTCGCATCGAGTCGTTCGCGCCGCCACGGTTCTTCGTCGATCAAGCGGAGTGCGGCGCGTGCGGCTTGGACCTGGGCGGGGGCGAGCGCGCAGGAGAAGATAAAGCTGCGGGCGGTATTCACGAAGAGATCGCGCATCTTGGCGGAGCCCGCGACGAAGGCGCCGAAGGATCCGATCGATTTACCGAGGGTGCCCATTAGGATGTCGACTTCGCCGAGAACACCGGCGAGCTCTGCCGTGCCGCGTCCGCGCCCGCCGAGACAACCGGTCCCGTGCGCGTCATCGAGGAGCACGATCGCATCCGCGTCGTGTGCGTGCTTCACGATTTCAGCCACCGGCGCGACGTCACCGTCCATGGAGTAGACGCCGTCGACGGCGACCAGGACTCGCCGTGCCTTGGGCCGAACGCGCTCGAGGGTTTCGCGAAAGGAGTCGACGTCGCCGTGTCGGAAGACGGCGACGTCTGTGCGCGCGAGCTTTGCGCCGTCGATGATTGAGGCGTGATTGAGTTCGTCGGAGAGGAGGACGTCGCCTGCGCCTACGATGGCGGGAATCACGCCGACATTCGCCATGTAGCCCGTATTGAAAGCGAGCGCGGCTTCGGTCCCGAAGAATGAGGCGAGCTCTTCTTCGAGGGCTTCGTGGCAAACGAGGTTGCCCGTAATGAGTCGCGATCCGCCGGCGGCGCAGCCGTATTCGCGCGAGGCACGCTCCGCGGCTTCGATGACTTCCGGATGTCGTGCGAGGTCGAGATAGTTGCTGCCCGCAAAGAGCAGCACGTCCCGCCCGTCAACGGTCATGCGCGGGGCCTGCAAGCCGTCGAGCACCCGCATGCGGCGGTAGGTGCCACGGTCTCGGATGCCATCCAAAATTTCGTCGGCGACCGCATCGAGCGCGGATCCACGATTGGAGATGTTATGTGCCGCCTCGCGGCTCACGCCTCGGCGATCTCGGGCTTCAACAGCTGGTCGCCGCCGCCGGGAATACGGAACTGGGAATCGCCGCTCTTCGCCGTCTCGATCTCGTCATAGAACTCGTTCCCATCGATCTCGAAGCCCGCATCACGAATCATCGCGTAGGTCTCTTCGACAGGATCACCCTTCGTCGTGAGGTAGCCCTCAACAAAGAGCGAATTCGCAGGGTAGAGCGCGAAAGGCTGCATCGTGCGCAGATGGCCTTCCCGGCCGCCGGCAACGCGAATTTCCGCCGTCGGATTCACGAAGCGCATCAGCGAGAGGGCTCGTAGGCAATGCTCGGGTGTTAGGCTGCCGTCGTTTTGAACCTGGTTACCCGTGATCGGGATCAGGAAGTTGACGGGGATTGAGGGGACCTCCAGCTCGCGGAGCTTGAAGGCGACCTCGATTATGTCGGCGGAGGCTTCGCCCATGCCGACAATCATTCCCGAGCAGCTTTCGATTCCGTTTCGCTTGGCGGCTTCGAGGGTCGCGACACGGTCCGCATACGTATGCGTCGACGTGATGTCGTCGTAGCGTCGTTCGCTCGTGTTGAGGTTGTGGTTCATCCTGTCGAGGCCGGCTTCCTTCAGGATCTGCGCATGTTCATCTCCCATCAGGCCTGCAGAGAGACAAACCTCAATCGGGAAGTTCTCTTTGATTTCGCGGACGAGCTTTCCAATTCGCTTCGTGCGCTCGACGGTTGGGCCGCGGCCCGAGAGCACCATGCAGTAGCGAGTCGCTCCGGCCTTCGCGGCGGCTTCCGCTTCGGCCATGATCGCTTCATCGCTCTTCATGGCGTATTTGCGAATCGCGGCGGCGGAGTCTTTGTTCTGCGAGCAGTAGCCGCAGTCCTCGGGGCAGAGTCCGTTCTGCACGTTGTTGAGAACGTGGACCATGACCTTGCGACCGAAGGCGGCGCGGCGCGGCTCGTAGGCGGCTTGCAACAGAGGAAGCAGCTCGACGTCGTCGCCTTCGAGAATCCAAATGGCTTCGGCCTCTGAGGGTGCTTCGCCGGCAAGGGCGCGCTCGGCGAGATTTCGGTAGCGGTCGAGGGAATTTGACGGGGTGGATTCAGACACGAGGGAGCCTCCAGTTTCGGCGCGCCAGCCTACCGCCCGGTTCTCGACCCTGTCAACCCACTGGCCTCTGAGAGTTGACAGGAATTCTCCCCCTCCCGGAATCGTCCAAGACCCTCTACATTCACCTTGTTTTCGTGCCTTCCACTCGCATTCCCTTCCGGAGAGCTCTTCATATATGGCCAAGCGTCGCACCGTCCATTCCTGTCAGTCCTGCGGTGCCCAGCACGCAAAATGGCACGGCCGCTGCCCCGATTGTGGTCAGTGGGACAGCCTCGTTGAAGAGAAGTACGAAGCGCCATCTGCGGCGAAGGCCGCTGGCTCAGGGCGCGGTGCGGAGGGCTTGGCAGCTTTGGTGCCCGCTTCCGATGACGGCAAGCCGCGTCGGCTTTCCGAGATCGACGCGGATGCCAGTCCGCGGGTGCCGAGTGGTGAGGGGGAGCTCGATCGCGTCCTTGGGGGCGGATTCGTACCGGGGTCCGTGGTTTTGCTCGGTGGTGACCCGGGGATCGGGAAATCGACTCTTGCACTTCAAGTCGCGGGTGGACTCGCTGCGGAGGGGCATTCCATCCTTTACGTGAGCGGCGAGGAGAGCGCGGAGCAGATCCGGTTGCGGGCCGAGCGTCTTCCGGGGGTTGGTGGTTCGCTGCAGGTAATGACGTCGACGAGCGTCGAGTCCCTGGCGACGCCGTGGAAGGAATTGTCCCCGAGCTTTGTCGTGGTCGACTCGATTCAAACGATCCAGACGGATTCGATTGAGTCCTCGGCAGGCTCTGTGGCCCAGGTGCGTGAGTCTGCAGCACAGCTTTCCGCGACGGCTAAGAAGGTCGGATCGGTCCTGCTGCTGATTGGGCATGTCACGAAGGACGGCAGCCTTGCGGGGCCGCGGGTGCTCGAGCATCTGGTCGATGTCGTGCTGACATTCGAGGGCGACCGTGCGCATGCGTTTCGGTTGCTGCGAGCCACGAAGAATCGTTTCGGATCGACCCAAGAAATTGGTGTCTTGAGCATGGCGGCACATGGGCTCGAAGCGGTGGAAAATCCGAGCGAACTCTTCCTTGAGGAACGCAGTACGCGGGCGCCCGGGAGCTGCGTGATTCCCATGCTCGAAGGATCCCGGCCGATGCTCGTGGAGCTGCAGGCCTTAGTCGCCCCGGCGCCTTACGGGACGCCGCGACGGACGACGCTCGGGCTCGAAGATGCGCGTGTCGCTTTGTTGCTGGCGGTGCTCGATCGGCGGAGTCGGATCGACCTGCTGTCGCAGGATGTCTATGCGAAGGCGGCGGGAGGTGTGCGGGTAGCGGAGCCGGCTGCTGATCTCGGGATCGCCTTGGCGATTGCCTCTAGTCGACTAGACCGTGCGGTTCCTCCAGACACGGCGGCGGTCGGGGAGATCGGGCTGGGCGGCGAAGTGCGGCGAGTTTCGCGGCTTGATGTACGGCTCGCGGAGGCGGGGCGCTTGGGCTTTAAGCGCCTGCTCGTTCCGGCGGTTTGTCATAGAGAGCATATGGATCAGATCAAACAGAACGGAGGCGGCAGCAAGACCGGTAAGCGGGCTAGATCTCTATGCGAACTCGTTCCCATAGAAGAAGTGGCGCAGGCTGTTGACTGGCTCGAGGCCAATGGGATTGCTGGCGGCGGTTGATTGCGTCTGGCTTGGATCTCCCGATCCACCTTTTCATAAACCTTCGTGAACCACGGTAAACGACTGTTTTTGAAGCGTTTTTGGATATTTCAACCTTTGACACCTCATGGGGTCGCGGCTAAGGTCGTCGTCATGTCACGCCCCCAGGCATTCGACCAAAACGAAACCGCCTCCTCCCTCGAAGAGAGCCTCGGCCGCGCCTTCGCGCGGATCGCTCCGCCGATGCAACTCGTCGAAGTCGCGCTAAAGGACACTGTCGACGCGCGCGCTCAGGTGATTGGCGAGCTCGGGGATCACATCCTGAGTTCCGGAGGCAAGCGATTGCGCCCGGCACTGGTGCTGCTCGCTGCCGAACTCGTCGGATATACGGGCCCGCGCAGGATCGAACTCGCCGCCGCCCTCGAGCTTCTCCATACCGCGACGCTCGTTCACGATGACGTGGTCGATCTCGCTGGGCATCGCCGCGGCCGGCCCTCGGCGAATGCTATCTGGGGCAATCGCCGTGCTGTCTTAGCAGGCGATTTTTTCTACGCCCGCGCCTCTTCGATGTTGATCGCGGACGGCAATCTCGAGATCGTCGAGAGCTACTCGCGAACGATCGGCTTGCTCGCGGAGGGCGAGCTTCTTCAGCTTGAACGAAGCTTCGATGTCGATATTACCGAGACGCACTACTACGACGTAATCGAACGCAAGAGTGCGGCGCTTCTTTCCGCCTGTTGCGAGATCGGATGCTTGCTAGGCGAGGTCACGCGGACCGAGCGAAATCGTATTTGCGAATACGGTCGCCAATTGGGAATCGCATTCCAGTTGAAGGACGACTGCCTAGACTACGACGCGGAGCTTGAGGTGATGGGTAAGCAGCCCTTCGCGGATCTGCGGGAAGGCAAGATTACGCTGCCTTTGATTTTAACACTGAAGCGATGCCGGACGGCTGAGCGGGATCATGTCTCGAGCGTTTTGAAGAGCGCTTCGCGATTGGCAGATGAGCACGGCGGTTCCGCGCCGGCGGGCGCCGCCGAACTCGAGTTCGGGCCCATCTCAGAATTAATCGCGACGTATCGCGGCCTAGAAGACACCCAGCGCCGCGCCGAAGAGCACGTCGCGAAGGCGCTTGAAGCAATCGCACCCTTCCCAGACGGTCCGGCGAAAGAGGCACTGAGTGCTTCGGCGAAGTTCTCGGTATTGCGTGACCGCTAGACCTCGCGTCTTTCTCGTGAGAGACGGCCTTCGTGAGAAGCGGCGTGACTCGCGAGGGCTAGCGGGCGTAGTGAGGCTTGAATTGATGCCAGGCGTTCGAAACCCGAGCAGCCCCGTGGTCTGTGCCAGACGGAATTAGTTAAAGATGGGATACGCGAGAATTCACCGGCCGATCGGTCGGCGGGCCAAGCGGAATCCATCACCCCAATTTTGCCCCAGGTCCCGGGGAGTACATTTCCATGTTCAAGCAATCCACGTCCAACCAACAAAAAGTAGCCGCTGAGAAGAACACGAAGGGCCTATCGGTTCAATTCAGGAACGCGTTCGCATTTCTGTTTCTGAGCTTGTTTCTCGTCTCGTCTGGCGCTCAGGCCGCCGACAGCACGCAGCCGCTTGACTTGAACCGCGCAACGGCGGAACAGCTCGTCGGTCTGCCAGGAATCGGGGAAGCGAAGGCGGCCGCCATTTTGGCGATTCGTGAGGAGCGCGGTGGCTTCCGGTCTCTCGACGAACTCGAGAATGTTCGGGGGATTGGGCCGAAGCTGGCTGCGAAACTGCGGCCACTTCTGAAGGTCGCCAACGCGTCGCGTAAAAGCGACGTCGGAAAGACTGGCAATACCGCGCGCAATTGAGTTCACACCAAGTCCATGACCCAAAGGCCACCGGGACGCAGCTCCCGGTGGCCGGCGGCATCGATCTGCCCGTTGTGGTTCGGCTTCAACCGCGTGCCGACGCTCCTGCCCCCCAGCGGATATCCGGCGGGAATACGTTCGACATCCTCTTTATCGATCCACGCCATCAGCTTCGTCCGAAGATGATCCATCCGGACCAGACAAAGCCGCACCACTGAGACTATGATGAGCCGGCTCGAGGCCTAGGATGGGATGGGTGCCGGATACCGATCGCACAATCCACGCGGCATTCCGGCAGCCCAGAATTGAGACGATGAGACTTAGAGCTATCAGAGATGACCGACCGGGGGCCGGGCTTCGAGTGCAAAAGGCATTCGGCGCTGGTCGTCCGGTCGTTCGCGTATCCCTCGCGATAGCGCTCGCGAGTCTGCTCCTGACCCCCCTTTTTGCCATCTTTGGTTCAGCGTGCCCGGATGCCGCAAAGGCTGAGAGTATTGGTTCACCTACTCCCCCGGCCGAAGCCTCACTTCGTTTGATCTCGCTGAACCCCTCGCTCACGGCAATTCTCGTTCGACTCGGAGCGACAGAAATGCTCGTGGGGGTCGACGACTATTCTGCGCGGGCGCTGCCCGAGGTGTCCAATTTGCCTCGGGTCGGCGGTCTATTCGACCCGAGCCTCGAAGCGGTGGTCGCTTTACGTCCCGATCGCGTTCTGATCGTGGCGGGGGTTGAGCAAGTGACCCATGCGGAGCGCCTTGAACGGCTCGGCCTCCGCGTCGAAATTTATCCGAACGAACGCATGGACCAAATTCTCGAAAACATTGAGCGCCTCGGCCGTCTGGTCGGACGGGAGTCTCTGGCGAGCGAGCGCGTCTCCGCGATTCGCGAAACGCGCCGTGCCGTATTCGTGGCAACACGGGGCCTTGAGGCGCCTGGAACCGTGGCCATCGTAGATCGGTCGCCTCTGTTCCTCGTTGGCAGCGAGACCTTTCTCGACGAAATGCTCGACGTCGTTGGAGCACGTAATCTCGTGCGTGAATTGGGCTCGGGCTATCCGCGTGGCTCGATTGAGTGGTTGATTGCTACGGGTCCTTCACTCTTACTTGATATGACGCCGGGCGCGGAAGCAGCGAAGGAATTTTGGTCTCGTTGGCCGAGCCTCCCAGCAGTCGCTGCCGATCGCGTAGTAGGCGTCGATGCTGCGCGTATCACTATGCCCGGCCCTAATCTCGACGGCGCGCTTCGGGAACTGGCTCTGCTGGTGCATGGTGCGTCGATAGAAGAAGCGATCGAGATGGCGCTCAAACGCGACAGCGCTGAGTCTGTCCTGACGGATCGTGATCACGAACGTCCGGAACCGGGAGGTTCGGAATGAAACGGCTCTCCCTCGGAAGAATGGTTGTGGTGCTCGGAACGCTCTCAGTGATCCTCTTTGCGATTACGATATTCGCGTTGGCCACAGGACCCTCGGAAGTTGGCTTTACTGATGTTGCAGACCTTCTGTTAGGTGGCGAGGGTGAAAGCCTCGATCCAGCGGTACGGGATATCGTGCTTCGCATCCGGCTACCTCGTGTCATTCTGGGCCTCCTTGTCGGCGGGGCCCTTGCGAGTGCTGGAGCCGTTTTTCAGGCTCTTTTGCGAAATCCCCTCGCCGATCCTTATGTGTTAGGCGTATCCGGAGGTGCAGCGCTTGCGGGCATCTCCGTGCTCGCGCTCGGAAGTGTGTTTGCGGTGCCTACACAATCCGTTCCGATCGCGGCTTTTGTCGGCGGTTTGATCGCTACGGGTCTGCTCTATTGGGTAAGCGGCGGCCGCGGGCGAAGTTCCTCCACGAGCCTGTTGCTTACGGGCGTTGTCTTTAATGCGTTCGCCTCGGCGGGGATCGTATTCCTAGCGTCGCTGGCAGGCTTCTTCGACGGCTCACGAATTTTCCTTTGGTTGATAGGCCATCTATCTGCGGTTGAAATCGATGCTGCGGGAATCGTTGCGGCCAGCGTTTTGCTCGGACTCACCACGGCCTGCGTTCTTTCGCGAAGCTTGAATCTGCTTGCTTTGGGTGATGAGACAGCGGCACAGCTGGGTGTTCCTGTGGAAGCGCATCGGCGCTGGCTCTTGGTGGCCACGTCGCTCATGGTCGGTGCTGCGGTCGCGGTTTCCGGATTGATCGGATTCGTGGGATTGATCGTGCCGCATTCGCTGCGCCTCGTAATCGGAAGCGACCACAGGCTCTTGATTCCAGCGACCGCTCTGACGGGAGCCGGGTTTCTCGTGCTCTCGGACACCCTCGCGCGGACGGCACTTGATGGGCGAGAGCTGCCGGTTGGCGCCGTGACGGCGCTCGTTGGAGGACCGCTCTTCATTTACCTGCTCAGACGCGCACAAGCTCGGGGGCCGATCGCATGACGGCCTTGCTCGAATTTAAGGGTGTGAGTGCGTCGGTCGGTGAGCGGATTTTGCTCGAGGGGATCGAGTTCGAGGTGAGTCGCGGCGAGGTCGTGGGCTTGGTCGGGCGTAACGGTGTTGGGAAGACCACGCTGATGCGGATTGCTTCGGCCATCCAGCTCCCTTCGAGTGGGCTCGTTCGAGTCGAGGGTGTCGACATAGACACCTTCACGCGCCGCGCCCTCGCACGCAGAATCGCCCTCGTCCCCCAGGACTTGCACGTGCCGTTCCCGTTTCGCGTAGGCGAACTCGTTTTGATGGGACGCGCACCGCACCAGCCACTGCTCGGCCTCGAAAGCGAAGCCGACCAAGCCTTGGCGCTGGAAGCGCTGGATCGCCTCGGGATCCGAGATCTCGTGGATCGGGAAATCACGACGCTTTCCGGCGGCGAGAGACAGCTGGTGCTCTTTGCCCGGGCCCTCGTCCAAGAGCCGGACCTGCTTCTGCTCGATGAACCGACGGCTTTTCTCGATCTTCGGCACAGGGTGGACGTCCTGCGGGAGGTCCGTGCCTTTGCGAAAAGCGGCCGCGGCGCGCTCGTGGTTTCCCACGATCTTTCTCTGGCCTGCCGCACGTGTGACCGAATCGTGCTGCTGGGCGAGGGGGGAATCGTGGCCGAAGGCCGACCAGGCGAGGTGATGACCCCTGAAACCCTACGCCGGGCCTTCGAAATCGAGGCCGAGATCTTTAGCGCTCCCGACGGCCAACTGGTCATCGTGCCACGGATCGCCGATACCGACTGAGACTTTCTATCGGCGATCGGCGATCGGGCGGATGCATGCACGGATGAAGGCCGACTGGCCTCGACGGCCTGCTAGACTGCGGCGCCCGAGGCCTTTGCCAGCCTGCCATCTGCAGGTCGCATACTGCGCGTCGACCTCGGCCTTCCGACCCGGGTCGGGGCCCCGATCGGGCAACGATCGACTTTAATTGAGGAGTAGACGGCGATGGCGAAGACTCGCCTGGAACGAGTTCACGGACGAGAGATCCTGGATTCACGCGGCAACCCTACGGTAGAGGTTGAAGTCGTGACTTCGGACGGCGCCCTCGGTCGAGCCGCAGTGCCCTCGGGCGCTTCGACGGGCGCGCGCGAAGCTCTCGAACTCCGTGATGGAGACAGCTCTCGCTATTTAGGCAAAGGCGTCCGCAAGGCGGTCGATTTTGTGAACGGCGAATTGGCGGAAGCCGTCGTTGGTTCGGGTCTGGGTGGCCTCGAAGAGCAGGCGGCGCTCGACAATAAGCTGATCGAGGCTGACGGTACGGATACGAAATCGCGCTGTGGTGCAAATTCTTTGTTAGGCATTTCTCTTGCTGCGGCGCACGCGGCAGCCAATGCTTCTCGCACGCCGCTCTATCAATTTATTGGCGGCAATAATGCGAACCTGCTTCCGGCACCCATGATGAATGTGCTGAACGGTGGCGAGCACGCGGATAACTCCGTCGATGTGCAAGAGTTCATGCTCTACCCGTTAGGCGCGCCGAGTTTTAGCGAAGCGCTAAGGTGGGGCGCCGAAGTCTTTCATACCCTAAAGAAGGTGCTGCTCGAGAAGGGCTATTCGACGGCGGTTGGGGACGAAGGTGGCTTCGCCCCGAATTTGAAAAGCAACGAAGAAGCTCTCGAACTCATCCTGCAGGCGATTGATCAGGCTGGCTACAAAGCGGGTACAGATATCTCAATCGCTCTCGACCCGGCTTCGAGCGAGTTCTACGAGGACGGTATCTACAATCTCGCGAGCGAGAACCGGAAGCTCGATTCCGCGCAGATGGTCGAGTTCTGGGCGGATTGGGTGGCGCGCTACCCGATCGTTTCGATCGAGGATGGACTCGCGGAAGATGATTGGAGCGGATGGTCGATGTTGACCGAGAAGCTTGGGAACCGTTGCCAGTTGGTC